>JACCDO010147302.1_pt1 | contig 24448 bp, 19 predicted proteins | sample 7446101 | NCBI WGS metagenome assembly JACCDO01 (sample SAMN15323440, study PRJNA562643) | freshwater metagenome | isolation source: river surface water | place: USA:Blue River Watershed | collected 2017-08-16 | reverse complement strand
CCTGCCGACAGGGCACCACCGAAAAGGGTCGCCGCAATTAGCCAAAGTGGCAGGATGCCCTCCTGAGCCAAAATCATGGTCGGGACCGTGGAAATCAGAAGTAGTTCAATCACCCTCGGCTTGGTAAGGGCAAAATAGGCCCTGAGCTTGCCGCCTAGGCGCGTGCGAGATTGAGTGGTGGCTGACATTTGTACCAGTCTAAAGCCACCAGGGACCGCAGGTTCACTGGGTATAGACTTCACTAAACCCACAGCGCAGTGTTGCCGCAACCTTCTCCGTTTACTGAATAGACAGGAAACACTCCGATTGTTGAACTGGAATGAACTTGATGACCTGGCGGTAAAAACTGCCAAAGTCCTAGCCGCAGATGCCGTTGAAAAAGTTGGAAACGGCCACCCCGGCACCGCTATCAGCCTTGCCCCCGCGGCCTACCTGCTATTCCAGAAAGTCATGCGTCACGACCCAAGTGATGACCGATGGCTCGGAAGAGACCGATTCATCCTCTCCGCAGGCCACTCCTCGCTAACTCTTTACACTCAGCTGTTTCTCGGCGGATTTGGTTTAGAGCTCAAGGACATGCAGGAACTTAGAACCTTCGGTTCCAAGACTCCCGGCCACCCAGAATTTGGACACACCAAGGGTGTCGAAATAACCACCGGTCCGCTTGGACAGGGATTGGCATCAGCCACCGGATTCGCCATGTCCACTCGGTTTGAAAAAGAGCTATTTGATTCTGACAACAGCGGCGAATCTGTCTTCGATCATCACGTCTATGTAATCGCCAGCGATGGCGATGTCATGGAGGGCGTCAGTAGTGAAGCTGGTTCGATAGCCGGTCACCTCGGTCTTGGCAACCTGATTGTTATTTATGATGCCAATCAGATTTCAATTGAAGATGACACCAACATCTCCTTCAGCGAAGATGTCGCCGCTCGCTATAGAGCCTATGGTTGGGAAACCATAGAGGTTGATTGGAGAAAAGGCGAATACAAAGAAGACGTTCACGCACTCTACGATGCCATTGAGAAGGCAAAGGCAAATACTGCCCAGCCAACTCTGATTACTTTGAAGACCATCATCGGTTGGCCATCTCCTACCAAGCAAAACACCGGCAAGATTCATGGTTCAAAGCTTGGAGCTGAAGAGGTTGCAGGACTAAAGCAGGCACTCAATTTCGATCAGGAAAAGTCCTTCGATGTTTCTAATGAGGTGCTAACTCACACCAGAGAACTTGTCGCCCGCGGCAAAGAGGCAAGAGGCGCATGGGATGAGAAGTTTGCAAAATGGCAGCAGGCTAACCCAGATAAAGCAGAACTACTGAGGCGTCTGCAGAGTGCCGAGCTTCCTGCCGGCATTGAGAGTGAGCTTCCAAGGTTTTCGGCCGGTGAGGAAATTGCAACCCGCGCTGCCTCCGGAAAGGTTTTGAATGCCCTGGCAGCCAAGCTGCCTGAACTCTGGGGTGGATCGGCAGACCTTGCAGAATCGAATAACACAACCATTGAGGGTGCCGGGTCTTTCGTCCCAGCTAAGTGGAAGACGCAGCACTGGACCCCTAAACGAGGTGGCCGAATCTTGCACTTTGGAATTCGGGAGCATGCGATGGGGGCAATTCTCAATGGCATTTGCCTATCTGGTGTAACTAGACCTTTCGGTGGAACTTTCTTGGTCTTCTCGGACTACATGCGTCCATCCGTGAGGCTTGCCGCTCTTATGGGAATCGCACCAATCTATGTTTGGACTCACGATTCGGTGGCTCTTGGTGAAGATGGACCAACCCACCAGCCAATTGAGCACCTAAGCGCGCTAAGAGCAATTCCGAACCTATCCGTTATTAGACCTGCTGATGCCAATGAAACTGCTTACGCATGGCTGGCCGCTCTTAAAAACACAACCGGCCCGCAGGCCCTAGTGCTATCCCGGCAGAACCTTCCGGTGTTGGAGCGCGGCGGAAAGTTTGCTCAGGCTGATCAAATGGAAAAAGGCGCTTACGCCTATGTTGATGCCGATAACGGAAAGCCCGAGCTGATACTGATCGCTAGTGGAAGCGAGCTGCAATTTGCAATTGCTGCCAGAGAAGAGTTAGAAAAATCAGGAATCCCCACCCGCGTTGTCTCCATGCCCTGCTTCGAATGGTTTGCTCAACAGCCGCAGCAGTATCGACAGAGCGTTCTTCCTAGTGAAATAAAGGCCCGCGTTTCTATAGAAGCTGGTTTGACCAGCTCCTGGCGCTCAATAGTCGGAGATAGCGGAATCTCTATCGGTATCGATCACTACGGAGCATCTGCCGATTACAAGACCCTCTACAAAGAATTCGGCCTCACAGCTCAAGCCGTTGTAGAGGCAGGAAAGAAAGTGGTTGGCAGATAGATGAATCAGACTTTGGCAAAGCTCACCGAAGCGGGAGTATCTATTTGGCTGGACGATCTTTCGAGAGAGAGAATCCAATCAGGCAACCTCAGCTCACTGATTGCTGACTACAGCGTCAGAGGGGTCACCACCAACCCGACAATCTTTGCCGCTGCCCTAAAGACACCCGCCTACGGCCCTGCCATCAAGGCTGAAAAGGAGAAGGGCAGCTCGGTTGAGCAAGTGGTTTTCAATCTGACTACTGAAGATGTGGCTGCAGCCTGTGATTTGTTTCTTCCCACCTATCGGGCCACTAACGGAGTGGATGGGCGCGTTTCCATCGAGGTCTCCCCTGAGCTAGCTCACGATACTCAGCAAACCATCAAACAGGCGATTGATCTGCACACAAAAGTGAATCGCGAAAATGTCCTGATCAAGATTCCCGCAACTCTAGAGGGACTGCCTGCAATAACCGAGGTAATTGGCCGAGGCATTTCAGTTAACGTAACCCTTATCTTCTCTATCGCCCGATACGAGGCCGTAATCGATGCCTACTTCGCAGGGTTGAAGAAGGCAATTGGCCAAGGAATTGACATCTCCAAGATTCACTCAGTTGCTTCATTCTTTGTTTCGCGAGTTGATACCGAGGTTGACAAACGCCTAGTTGGAATTGGTCGAGAAGATCTTCGCTCGAAGGCCGCAATTGCAAATGCTCAGTTGGCATACGAATTGTTCCTAAAGAAGTTCTCGTCCGATGATTGGAAGGACCTGGCAGCTAAGGGAGCCAGGGAACAGCGTCCTCTGATGGCCTCAACCGGAGTCAAAGACCCCGCACTTCCTGACACTCTTTACGTGACAGAACTTGTAGCTAAGAATGTTGTTAACACGATGCCAGAGAAGACCATGATGGCCATGGCAGACCATGGAACCGTCTCAGGAGATTCAATCACGCCTAGTTTTGCCAGGGCAAAAGCTTTGATGGCCGAACTAAATAGTGCTGGCATCGACATGGACGATGTCACTGCGCTTCTTGAAAAAGAGGGTGTTGAGAAGTTCATCGTCTCCTGGCATGAACTACTGGACTCAGTTCGCGTAGCTCTCGGGAACGCATAGCATGCTGCTTGAGCTCAGCCCAGAAGTAAAGAGTTCTGTTGGCGAAATTGCACAAAATATTGTCGAAAACAAAATTGCCTCCAAGCTTGCAGCTAAAGATTCCACTATCTGGGGCAAGGAGGCAGAGGCAGAGGCTTCAATTCGCCTCGGTTGGATAACATCCGCTACCGACTCCGTTGATCTAGTTGCCGAACTTCGGGCACTGCGTAAAGAGTTTCATTCCATCGGGGTTGACCGATTCGTGCTCTGTGGAATGGGGGGCTCTTCCCTGGCTCCAGAGGTGATCACGCAAACCGAAGGCAAGCAGCTATTCATTCTGGACACCACTGCCCCGGAGCAGGTGCAACTTGCGATGCGAGATCTGAATCGAACCGCAGTTATTGTCTCTTCAAAGTCAGGATCAACTGTCGAAACCGACTCACAGAAGAGAGCTTTTGAAAGCGCATTTAGGGCAAGTGGAATTGACCCAATTGGTCGCATTGTCATTGTCACCGACCCTGGCTCTCCACTTGAGAAGTCAGCCAGAGAATCTGGCTATCGCATCTACAACGCAAATCCCAATGTGGGAGGGCGCTATTCAGCCCTGACGGCATTTGGACTTGTTCCCTCTGCTCTTGCAGGATGTGACGTAGGTGAGCTACTAAAATCCGCGCAACTGATTTCACCTGCTGTTTCCTCAGACAGTTTAGAAAACCCCGCGATTTGGCTGGCTGCAGCCCTCGCTGGCCGAAAAGGTGTCGACAAGTTCTTGATTGAAGCGGATCAGATTCCAAGTTTTGGTGACTGGGTCGAGCAGCTTGTGGCAGAAAGCACTGGGAAAAATGGCAAGGGAGTCCTACCCATAGCAGTTAACTCAGGCGCACCTGAAATGTCCCTAAACCTTCTTGATGTGACCAAGGTATCTAACTCGAGTAAGTCCGCGGATGTTTACTTCGAAGGCGAACTCGGTGAGCTTTTTCTAGTTTGGGAATATGCAACCGCTATAGCCGGCTGGATTCTTGGTATTAATCCTTTTGATCAGCCCAATGTTGAAAGCGCGAAGGTTGCCGCCAGATCACTTCTTGATTCGCCCGGACAATCAAAAGACCCAGAGTTCATTGACCGAGGCGTTGCTGTAAGCACATATGGAATGGAGCTGTCGGGTGCAACCCTGGAGAGCTCAATCGAGCAGCTGCTCAAGCGGGTAGGTAGCAGCAGCTATCTATCCATCCAGGCGTACCTTCCAGCGCAAATGTATCCGCAGTTTGAGAAGCTCAGAGAGCTGGCCGCGACCAGGCTGGGAAGACCTGTTACCTTCGGCTACGGTCCTAGATTTCTTCACTCAACGGGCCAGTACCACAAGGGTGGACCTAAGCAGGGGATATTTCTCCAGCTGACTTATACTCCCACTGCGGATCTCGCGATACCTGGCCGACCATTTAGTTTCGGAGAATTGATATCTGCACAGGCCAGTGGCGATGCAAATGTCCTAGCGGAAGCAGGTCTCCCAGTTCTCTCCCTAGGACTAAGCGATCCGCTCGATGCTCTTGAACTAATTTCAAAGTCCATCGAGGCCTAATGTCTAATCCGCTGAGATTAAATCCAGACAGACGCCTGCAGAAGATTGCGGGTCCATCGGGACTTATTCTCTTTGGCGTTACAGGCGATCTAAGCCGAAAAAAACTTATGCCAGCAATCTACGACCTTGCTAATCGAGGTCTTCTGCCACCGGCCTTTTCCTTAGTTGGCTTTGCCCGAAGAAGCTGGTCGAGAGAAGACTTTGAGCAAGTGGTGCACGATTCTGTCAGGGAGCATGCCAGAACCGCCTGGTCAGAATCTGTCTGGCAGCAGCTGGTGCAAGGCATTCGCTTTGTTTCGGGAAATCACGACGACCCCGCAGCCTTTGCGCAGCTCAAGAAGGTAGTTGATGAACTGGATGAGCAGCGCGGCACTGCTGGAAATCACACCTTCTACCTCTCGATTCCCCCAAGGGACTTTCCAATTGTCTTGGAGCAGCTAAACAATTCAGGGCTGGCAAAGGCTGGAGCTGGTGAGTTTAGAAGGGTGGTTATTGAGAAGCCCTTCGGTTCTGACCTGAAAACCGCTATTGAACTCAACGATTTGGTTGAGCGGGTTTTCCCGCCTGATTCTGTATTTCGCATTGACCATTACCTAGGAAAAGAAACCGTCCAGAACATTCTTGCCCTTAGGTTTGCGAATCAACTATTCGAACCGATTTGGAACAGTGAATTCATAGATCACGTGCAGATCACCATGGCTGAAGACATTGGCATTGGCGGTAGGGCGGGATACTACGACGGCATCGGAGCAGCCAGAGACGTAATTCAGAATCATCTTTTGCAGCTGTTCGCACTCACAGCGATGGAGCAACCCGCCAGCTTCAATGCCGAAAATCTCAGGAACGCAAAAGAGGCTGCGCTTTCAGATGTTCGAATCCCCGAGAATCTCGCGCTCTACTCTGCACACGGGCAGTACGAGAGCGGTTGGCAGGGGGGCGAATACGTTAACTCCTACCTTGAAGAGGAGGGAACCGATCCGCACAGCCGCACCGAGACATTCGCCGCCATGAGACTCGATGTTGATAATCCCCGCTGGCACGGAACTCCCTTTTACCTCCGGACGGGAAAGCGGCTGGGTAGAAGAGTGACTGAGATTGCGGTTGTTTTTAAGCGCCCTTCGCATCAGCTGTTTTCGCAAGATGAAGTCTCCCAGCTTGGGGAAAATGCGCTGGTTATCAGGGTGCAACCTAATGAGGGTGTAACCATTCGCTTTGGATCAAAGGTTCCCGGCCCCGCCATGCAGGTTAGAGATGTGACCATGGATTTCGGTTATGGCCATGCATTCACAGAGGATTCCCCAGAGGCATACGAGAGGTTGATCTTGGATGTGCTGCTCGGTGAACCACCACTATTTCCTCGTCAGCGTGAGGTTGAACTCTCATGGAAAATTCTTGATCCAATAGTCCAGTTCTGGGAGTCAGACGGTAGAAACGACAAGTACGCTCCAGGATCATGGGGACCTGAATCAGCGCATGAAATCATGCGAGCTGATGGCAGAATTTGGAGACGACCGTGATAGTCGATCTCCCAAACACCACCACCGCCAAAATAGGAAAGAAGCTGCAAGAACTTCGGGAGACTGGCGGAGTCGTTGCCCTAGGCAGGGTTCTTAGCCTCCTGGTTGAGACCGATGCTCAAGATCTGGAGAAAGCAATTGCGACTGCTAACGGAGCATCGAAACTGCACCCCTCCAGAATCATTGTGATTGCAAGAAACGCAAACTCTGCAGCCAACCTGGACGCCGAGATAAGAGTCGGAGGCGATGCAGGCGCCAGCGAAGTAATTGTCTTGCGCGCTTCTGGCGAGGTGCTAAGCAGCATCGAGTCCTTAGTGAACGGGCTGCTGCTTCCAGACGCTCCAATTGTTTCCTGGTCCCCCGGACCTTGCTCTTCAAACCCAGGCGCAAGTGAGCTTGGCCAAATTGCTGGCAGAAGAATTACTGATTCAGCGGCGCAGCCGAATCCTGTTGAATTCCTAACTGAACTCTCCCGAAACTACACTCCCGGCGATGGCGATATGGCATGGACTCGAATCACCCTTTGGCGCTCTCAGCTAGCAGCGCTGATGGATGCTCATTCCAAACGGAAGGCAAAATCCGCCATCGTCTTTGGGGCGAAAGACTCACCCAGTGCTCATCTTTTTGCAAAGTGGATTGATCTCAAGCTGACAGTTCCGACTCAGGTAGTGAGTGAGTACGAGGGAATCCCGGTCAGTGGTGTAGCTGGCCTAAAGATTTATTTTGAAAATGGCGAGCTGTCTATACAGCGCAAGGGTCAAATTGGAATCATCAACCAACCCGATTCTCCCCAGTCGACGGTTTACCTCCCCCAGCGCTCAGATCTTGATTGCCTCGTGGAAGATCTAAGGTTTCTTGGGGAAGACTTGGCCTATGCAGAGGTTCTAAGGGCGATGGCCAGATGAAGACAATCATCAAGCCCAGATCTGAATTGGCCAGCGCCATAGCTGAGGCCGCAGTCAGAGTGATTAGCGCATCAATCGAAGAGTCTGGAAAGTGCAGTCTCGTAATAACCGGTGGCGGCTTGGGCATGGAAGTGCTTAGCTCTCTAGCTTCTGCTCAAATTGATTGGGCAAAAGTCACAGTCATACTCAGTGATGAGAGGTTCGTTGGTCTAAATGACAACGACAGGAATGAATTTCAAGCACTTGAGAGAATGCCTCAACTGGCCAATACCCAATGGATGCGCTACCCCGACAGCAAAACTGATTTAGAGACTTCGACAGAGAAATTTAATGTTGAGGTTTCAACCGTGTTTGGAGATATTGACTCCAGCGACCCTAGTTTTGATCTGGTTCTATTGGGAATGGGGCCCGATGGTCATGTTGCTTCGCTTTTTCCTGGTCGCCTGCACGCTAAGCAGTGGATAGTCTCCGAAGACTCTTCCCCTAAGCCTCCAAGTTCAAGGATGAGTCTGAGCTATCAGGCACTTTGTAAGGGCGAGAGAGTTTGGTTCATGGCTTCTGGAAAAGAAAAAGCCCAGGCCGCTAGTTCAGCAATGACGGAATCAGATTTGCCAGCCGGAAGAGTTAGAGGGAGATCCGAGACAATCTGGTGGATTGACCAGGCGCTTAGCGACGAGCTTTAGCTGCAGCGGCAGCTTTTTCTCTTCTTGCCCTAATGGCTTGCAGTGCCTCATTTAGGATTTGCGCTGCTTCGGCCTCGGTCCTTCGCTCTTTTACATAAGCAAGGTGAGTCTTGTAGGGCTCAATCTTTGCAACCAGAGGTGGGTTGTTCTTGTCGCGTCCAGATGGGAAACCACAGTGCGGGCAGTCGATCTCTGTAGGGATTTCTTCCTCGGTGACGCTTGCGGCAAACTGAGGATGGGTTTCGTGACCATTGGCGCAATAAAAGCTTCTGGAAATCTTCTCGACCTGGTGACCGCGGTCCTTCTCCCCCATTGGGCCAGCTCCGACGCGAGCACCCCTAATTGATGGTGTCGATGACATTTATTTAGGCCCAGCCGAATCTAGTAAACAGTCCAAGAATGATGATTACGCTTACCCAAACAAGGCCCAGGATGATCGTAATTCGGTTCAGGTTTCTTTCTGCGACACCCGAGGACTGCATCGAGCTGGTCACACCGCCTCCGAACATGTCAGCAACGCCACCACCGCGACCCTTGTGAAGCAAAATCATCAGGATCAGCAAGATGCTGGTAATAGCTAGTAGAACCAGCAGGGCTGTTTGAAGTGCTGCCATTATTCCTCCGAAAACTCGCTCAATTATAGAACTATGTGCTTTTTGTAACGAGAAATACCCGAAAACTCGTCAGCATCCAGGGACGCTCCACCCACTAGAACCCCGTCAATCTCGGGCATTTGCATAAAACCGGCAACATTATTTGCTTTGACAGAACCACCGTAGAGAATCCTGGTTTGGGCAGCCACTTCTGGGTGACTTTCAGCAATCGCTGATCTGATGGCAAGGGCCACACTATCCGCCTGTTCAGCCGTAGCCACCTGACCGGTCCCAATAGCCCAAACTGGCTCATAGGCGATGACAAATTCTTTGAGCTTTTCGTGGCCACTTAGTGCTGCGAGAGTTTGCTCAACTGGAACAGCACTCTGTCCCCTCTGCTCAAGCTGTTCTTGAGTCTCGCCGACACAGATAATGGGAATTAGGTTGTTGGCAAAGCAGGCTGCAACTTTCTGCTGAATGAGCGCGTCGTCTTCGCTGTGATACTGCCTTCGCTCCGAATGACCAACCAGCACGTACTTGACGCCTAACTTCGCAAGCATTAGTCCTGCAATGTCGCCGGTATAGGCTCCCGATGCAAACTTGGAGATATCTTGAGCTCCCAGGGTTACCTCAAACTTCTCCGCATCGATCAGAGTCTGTGCCGATCTCAGTGCTGTGAAGGGGGGAATAACGCAGACCTCGACATCCTTAAAGTCATGGCCCTTCTCATTCAGAGTCCACGCCACTTTTTGGATAAGAGCAATTGACTGCAGGTGATCGAGATTCATTTTCCAATTGCCAGCAATTAGCGGAGTTCTGTCAGTCATTCAAAACCTCCAAGCCAGGCAGAGACTTTCCCTCCAGAAACTCTAGACTCGCACCCCCACCGGTTGAGATGTGGTCAAAGGCGTTTTCGCTAAATCCGAGTTTTCTAACCGCCGCCGCTGAATCTCCCCCGCCAACCACCGAGAAACCTTTGGTCTCCGATAATGCTCGGGCTACCTCCCTGGTCCCATTGGCAAAGCTTTCGAATTCAAAAACCCCCATTGGTCCATTCCAGAAGACAGTCCTTGAAACAAGGATTGCCTGTGCGAAATCACTTGATGCAATTGGGCCTATGTCAAGGCCGACTGCGTCCTGGCCAAAGCTACTGGCTTCTATGCCACTCGAAGGAACTGTTTCGAATCTGGCATCGGCCGCAAACTTATCCGCAACAACAATGTCTTTGGGAAGTAGTAGCTCAACGCCGAGTTCTTGAGCTCGAGATAAGAATCCTTTGACCTTTTCAATCTGATCCTGCTCCAAAAGACTCTTTCCAACTTTGTAGCCCATTGCTGCTAGGAATGTGAATACCATTCCCCCGCCGATCAGTAACTTGTTGACCTTGGGAAGGAGATTTTCAATAACTCCCAACTTGTCTGAAACTTTGGAGCCACCCAGAACCACTGTGTAGGGGCGCTCGGGATTTACAGTCAGCCTCTCCAGCACCTTCAGTTCTGTGCTGATTAGTTCTCCCGCATACGACGGCAAAAGCTTTGCAAGCTCATAAACGCTGGCCTGTTTTCTGTGAACAACTCCGAAACCATCGCTAACAAGCAAGTCTCCATGGTCTGCCAGCTGTTTTGCAAAAACTTCTCGTTCGCTCGAATCCTTGCTCGCCTCTCCCTGGTTGAACCTCAGGTTTTCAAGAAGCGTTACTGAGCCTGGTTGTGCACTTGCGATCTTGTTTTTAGCACTTGCACCTACGGTGTCACTAGCAAATGCAACCTCTTCGCCTAGCAGCTCTGACAATCTCTTTGCTACTGGCAATAGCGAGTACTTTTCATCAGGTGCTCCCTCAGGACGTCCTAAATGGGAGATGACAATGACCTTGGCTCCGGAGTCTCTGAGTTTCTTAATCGTGGGCAGTGAAGCTCGAATCCGGCCGTCATCTGTGACTTTTCCACTCTCCAGTGGCACATTTAAGTCGCATCGGACAATTACGCGCTTTCCATGAAGATCGGAATTAGCGCTCAGAGTTCTCAGCATTAGAGCTTTGCAGCTACCAGAGAGGTGAGTTCGACAAGGCGGTTTGAGTATCCCCACTCGTTGTCATACCAGGAGGATAGCTTCACGGTGTTATCGATAACCCTTACGAGACCAGCATCGAAGATCGAGGAGTGTGCGTCGGTCACGATGTCAGAAGACACAATCTCATCCTCTGTATAGAGAAGAATTCCCTTCATCGGACCGGCAGCTGCCTCTTTGTAAGCAGCCTTTATTTCATCAACAGTGACTTTCTTTTGTGAAACCAAAGTCAGATCTGTGATCGAACCTGTAGGGACTGGAACACGCAGAGCAAAACCATCTAGCTTGCCCTTGAGCTCAGGGAGCACCAGCCCAATTGCTTTTGCAGCACCGGTAGTCGATGGAACAATATTCAGCGCAGCGGCTCTAGCCCTTCTCAGATCCTTGTGAGGACCATCCTGCAGGTTCTGGTCGGCCGTATAGGCGTGGACTGTCGTCATTAGGCCATTCACAATTCCAAACTTGTCATTGAAAACCTTTGCCAGTGGAGCAAGACAGTTGGTTGTGCACGAAGCATTTGAAATGATGTGGTGTTTGGCTGGGTCGTAAAGGTGCTCGTTTACACCAATCACGAAAGTTGCATCCTCATTGGTTGCAGGTGCGGAGATAATGACCTTCTTGGCCCCAGCATCGATGTGCTTCTTGGCCTTTTCTGCATCTGTGAAGATACCGGTGGACTCAATAACGATGTCAACGCCCAGCTGCTTCCATGGCAGGTTCGCTGGGTCTCTCTCCGCGAGAACCTTGATGGTCTTGCCATTGACGATGATGCTGTCCCCCTCAACCGTCACGACAGCGTTGAGACGGCCTGTGATGGAGTCATATTTGAGAAGGTGGGCTAGGCCCGCAGGATCAGAGAGGTCATTCACAGCAACAATCTCCAGTGGAGAGTTCTGCGCAAGAGCTGCTCTTAGAAAGTTACGTCCAATTCGGCCAAAGCCGTTAATACCAATACGGGTCACTGAAATCTCCAGATTTGAGGATTAGCTGTCTTTTTCCACGCGCCTTTGGGCGGACCTCGGCTAGCCTAGCAGGAGCGAGCGGCTTGAAGCCTTTACCGAGTCGAAACGCTTGGCTACATCCGCCCAGTTGACGATATTCCAAAATGCCTTGACGTAATCAGCCTTGACGTTCTGGTAGTCGAGGTAGAAGGCGTGCTCCCACATGTCGAGCATCAACAGCGGAATGTTCCCCATGGCGATGTTGCCCTGCTGGTCATATAGCTGACCGATAACCAGACGATTTCCCAGGGCGTCCCAGGCGAGGTATGCCCAGCCGGAACCTTGGATGCCAACGGCAGCCGCCGAAAAGTGATTCTTGAAGCCATCGAAACTTCCAAAGAATTCATCGATAGCCGCAGAGAGGTTTCCTGAAACTTCTCCACCCTCCGGTGAGAGGTTCTGCCAAAAGATCGAGTGGTTGACGTGACCACCAAGGTTAAAGGCAAGATCTTTCTGAAGCTTTGGCAAAGTCCCGAAGTTGTTGTTCGCCCTGGCCTCGGCCATTGCCTCGAGTGCGGCATTAGCGCCAGTGACATACGCCTGGTGGTGTTTGGAGTGATGCAGCTCCATGATGCGAGCTGATATGTGTGGCTCGAGCGCTGAGTAGTCGTAAGTAAGTTCTGGAAGTTTGTAAGTCATTTTTTGCCTCTTTCTTAGCCCAATGAATTGTGAAGCTTCTTTATTCCTCTATGTCTGAAATCGCCGACTCGGTATCTGGTATTCCCAGCTCACTGGCCCTGCGATCTGCTGTAGCCAACAGGCGTCTTATGCGACCGGCAACGGCATCCTTGGTCATGGGTGGGTCGGCAAGCCTGCCCAGTTCGTCAAGGGATGCGTCCTTGTGTCTAAGTCTTAGCTCGCCCGCATACTTTAGATGCGAGGGTGCCTCGGGACCTAAGATCTCAAGAGCTCTTTGCACCCTGGCACTAGCCGCCACCGCTGCCTGAGCACTTCTGCGCAGATTGGCATCATCGAAGTTGGCCAATCGATTTGCCGCTCCTCGAACCTCACGCCGGTTTCGAAGTTCTTCCCATTTTTCTAGCTGTTCGCTGCATCCCATTTCGCGCAGTAAATCAGCAATACCATCACCATCTCTGACAACAACGCGAAAAACGTTTCTAACTTCTCTCGCCTTTGCATTCACACCGAGTCGTCTTGCAACGCCAACCAGTGCCATAGCGGACTCATTTCCTGGAGCAATGACTTCAAGTGAGGTTGAGCGACCAGGATCTGTGATTGTGCCCTGGGCTAGGAAGGCCCCTCGCCAGATAGCTCTGGCTTCATCGAGGGTTGAGGAAACGAGAGTGGATGGTAGTCCTCTAACGGGCCTGCCTCGGTTATCGATCAAACCTGTTTGTCTTGCAAGTAGCTCACCCTCGCGCATTACACGAACTTGGAAACCGCCTGACTTTCTCAAACCACCAGCTTGTAAGACAGTCAGCTCTGCCTGAACTCCGTAAAGCTCAGTGATTGCCTTGGCAATTCTTTTTGCGACGTTGGCAAGATCAACTTCAACCTCAATTGCAATTCGTCCTGATATCAGGTGAAGACCACCGCGGAACCTAAGAATTGTGGCTAGCTCTGCAGCGCGAACTAGTCCATTGCTTGGCGCTACTTTGGCCAGCTCTTCCTTAATTGCATTAGTAAGCGCCACGTTATTCCCTGCCTAAGTCTCTGTGCTGAACGGAGACTGTTACATCTGTTAGATCTGACAGTCTCTTGGATATCTCGTTAGCTATTGCAACTGAGCGGTGCTTGCCTCCTGTGCAACCAACTGCGATGGTTGCGAAACGCTTGTTCTCCTTGCGGTATCCCTCAAGGACAATCATGAGTGCAGCTACGTAGTTGTTGATGAAGTCGGCGACTCCAGGCTGAGAGAGCACATACTCGAAAACTTCTCGATCATTTCCCGTTTTGGCTCTGAGTTCATCTTGCCAGTGTGGATTAGGAATGAATCGAGCATCCGCAACCAAATCTGCATCAACCGGAAGACCGTACTTGAATCCAAAACTTGTGACACTGACCTTCAGAGACTTGGCATTTTCTGCGAATGCTTCTGCCACGCGGTTAGTCAGCTGGTGAACGTTAGATTCTGATGTGTCAAATACCAGATCCGCACTCTCACGCAGGCTCAGAAGCTCCGATCTTTCCTTGGCAATGCCATCTAGGACCGTCCCACTGCCCTGAAGCGGATGTGGGCGTCTGACGGATTCAAATCTCTTCACCAGTGCTGAGTCGCTCGCCTCTAAAAACAGGACCCGAACTGCAATGTCTCTGGTTTTGAGGTCGGCTAATCGGCCTTGGAGCTCAGAGAAGAACTCTCCCCCTCGGACATCGGTAATTACCGCAATTTTGGGGAGCCTGGCCTTGCTCAGGGCAAATAGATCACTGATCGGCCCGAGCATTTGGGGCGGCAGGTTGTCGATGACATACCAGCCCTGGTCTTCGAGGGCATTGCCAACCGTGGAGCGACCCGCCCCCGACATGCCTGTGACTACCAGCAGCTCTGGTTTTCGCGTGTTTTCCATCTCACCTCTGATGACTGCTACAAGGTTAGTGGTTTGCAATCTCGGGCGTGTCGGATTATCCCAAATCTTCTAGGAAGGCCTTTACGCGGTCAGCCTGCTTGAGACTGAAGCCCGGCAGGGTTGCAATCTCTTCGCTACTGGCCGCCCGTATCCGCTTGAGGGAGCCAAATTTGCGAACGAGGAGCCTCACCCGCATTTCACCCAGTCCTGGAATATCCAATAGCGTCGAAGCAATTCCCTTTGAGCGCTTACTGCGTCGGGAAGTTATGGCGAATCGGTGAGCTTCGTCTCTGATCCTTTGAAGAAGGAAAAGCTCCTCTGAAGTTCGAGGAAAAATTACCGGCTCCTCCTGACCCGCTACGAATACTTCCTCCAGCCTTTTAGCCAGGGTGGCAATTGTGATGCCAGTAATGCCACTTTCGGACAGGGCACGCATCGCCGCATTTCTCTGCGGGATTCCTCCATCAATCAACAACAGGCTGGGGCGGTAGCTGAACTTCTCGTTCTTTTCTTCGACCAGGTAGCTGAGTCTTCTTTTAACAACCTGATAAATCGACTCGGTGTCGTCACTGGTTTCGAGATTGAATTTTCGGTAGTGATCTTTCTTTGGTAACCCATCCTCAAAAACCACCATCGATCCCACGGTTCCTGTTCCGGCAAGGTGTGAGATGTCAAAGCATTCAATCCTGAGCGGAGCGTTCTCCATGGAAAGAGCACTCTGGATACCGGCGAGGGCATCTGCGCGGGCTACAAAGTCAGAGCTTCGTTTTAGCTTGTAGCTTTGCAGAGCATGCTTGGCGTTGAGCTCAGCTGTCTTCGCAAGAACGGATTTCTCTCCTCGAAGTGGCATGCTCACTTCTACTGCGGAGCCTCGCAGATCCCTGAGCCAACTCGTGACAGCTGATTTATCTGCGGGTATGACCGGAACAAGAACCAGCTTTGGAACCTCGATCGGTTCAGCATTTTTAGGGGGCGAGTAAAGACGATTCAGCACGTATTCAATTAGTTCAGAATCTTCTCTATCTAGTTCAAGGTCCATTACCAGAGATCTATTTCCTCTGATTCGTCCGCCGCGAACAATGAATACCGAGACGGCAGCACTAAGTTCATCTCTAGCAAGTCCAATTAGGTCGGCGTCAGTTTGGTCCGAAAGAACAACACTGCTCTTTTCGAGAACTTTGGTGAGTGCTGATATGTCGTCACGAAAATTCGCTGCTGCCTCATAGTTTTGGTCTGCACTGGATTTGTTCATCTTCTCGGTTAGCTCGGCAACATGCTTTTCACTACCCGAAGCCATAAAGTCGCCAAGTTTGCGGGCGAGTTTTTTATGTTCGTCATTGCTAATTCTCTGAACGCATGGAGCCGCACATTTCCCAATATCAGCTAAAAGACATGGACGATTCTGCGATCTGGCTCTATCAAAGACACCCTTGGAGCAGCTTCTAACCGGATATACCTTCAGGACAGTGTCAAGGGTTTCCCTGATTGCCCAGGCCTGCGTGTATGGCCCGAAGTATCGAACACCTGGAATCTCCCGGTTGCGCGTGATGAATGCCCGGGGAACATCATCGGAAAGTGAGATTGCTAAGTATGGGTAGCTCTTATCGTCTCGGAACCGGACATTGAATGGAGGCTCAAACTCCTTTATCCAGGTGAACTCCAGTTGTAGAGCGTCGTATTCGGTGTTGACAATGGTCCACTTCACATCACGGGCGCTTTGCAGCATTCGTTGCGTTCTCTCGTGCAGCTTTTCAAAAGTTCCAAAATAACTTGTTAGACGAGACCTTAGATTTTTTGCTTTACCAACGTAAAGAACCCGGCCTGAGTCATCTATAAAGCGATAAACCCCTGGATTGGTTGGAATCTCTGAGGTTTTGGGCCTAAAACTTAGCTCAGCCATTTGTCAAAAGCTGAGCCAGGAATTTGCCTGTGTGGGAGTTCTTGCTCTTGGCTACCTGTTCGGGCGTCCCCTCCGCGACCACCATGCCGCCCCCGGATCCGCCCTCAGGGCCAAGATCAATGATCCAGTCCGAGCAGCGAATCACGTCGAGGTTATGTTCAATGACAATCACGGTATTGCCTCGATCGACCAGCCCATTGAGAACATTCAATAATTTTCTGACATCTTCAAAGTGCAATCCTGTAGTCGGCTCGTCTAGAACATAAATGGTTCTACCGGTCGCTCGTCTTTGCAGCTCTGTCGCAAGCTTTACTCGCTGAGCCTCTCCACCAGAAAGAGTGGTGGCACTCTGGCCCAGGGTGACATAGCCCAGACCCACCTCAACCAGGGTGTTCAGATACCTTGCAATGGAATTGATAGGCGCAAAAAACTCGGCCGCCTCGCTGATTGGCATATTCAGTAAATCGCCAATGGTCTTGCCTTTGAAATGAACCTGAAGGGTCTCTCTGTTATACCTAGCTCCCTTGCACTCTTCGCAGGTGACGTAGACATCTGGGAGGAAGTTCATTTCAATCTTGATGGTTCCGTCACCTGCGCAGGTTTCGCACCTGCCACCCTTGACGTTAAACGAGAACCTACCCTGCAGATAGCCTCTTACCTTGGCTTCTGGTGTGTCCGCAAAAAGTTTTCGAATGTGATCAAACACACCGGTGTAGGTGGCCGGATTGGATCGAGGGGTTCGACCAATTGGGGCTTGGTCAACATGCACTACCTTGTCCAGTTGGTCGATTCCAACAATTCGGGTGTGACGCCCAGGGACTCCCTTTGCTCCATTGAGCTTGTTCGCTAGTGCCTCAAACAAAGTGTCGTTGACGAGCGATGACTTGCCAGAGCCACTCACTCCAGTTACAGCTGTCATCACACCGAGCGGAAACTCAACATCTATCCCCCGAAGATTGTTCTCTTTAGCCCCGACAATCTTGATCGACTTTCCGTTTGACTTTCGTCTTTTCTTGGGAGTCTCAATCTTGATCCTGCCGGCGAGATAATCACCAGTTATTGACTGCTTGTTCTGCTTGATTGCCGCGTAGGAACCAGAGTGGACGACCTCGCCACCGTGCGCGCCTGCCCCAGGTCCGATGTCGACCAACCAGTCGGCGGCCCGGATAGTGTCTTCATCGTGTTCGACCACGATTAGCGTGTTACCTAAATCACGGAGCTTGATAAGGGTCTCGATTAGACGACGGTTATCCCGCTGGTGTAGTCCGATGGATGGCTCATCTAGAACGTAGAGAACCCCGGTCAGTCCAGCTCCGATTTGTGTAGCCAGTCTGATGCGCTGTGCCTCACCACCCGAAAGCGAGCCTGCTGAGCGCTCGAGAGACAGATAGTCAAGACCAACAGCTAGAAGGAAATCGAGTCTGGCCCTGATCTCACGCAGAACCTGTGCCGCAATGGTCTGCTCACGCTTTGTTAGCTTCAGAGCGTCAAAGAATTTGTGTGCATTGGCTAGCGAGAGCTGAGCAACATCGTGGATTGATTTTCCGTGCACCTTGACCGATAGAACTTCAGGTCTGAGCCTGGCTCCCTCACAGGCGGGGCACGGTACTTCCCTCAAAAACTCCGCCCATTTTCCGCGGGCCCAATCGGAGTCGCTCTCCTGATATCTGCGCTCAACATAAGGAAGCACGCCTTCAAATCCAGAGGTGTAGCGCATCTCCCGACCATATTTTGAGCGCCACTTAACCTGGACCTCAAAGTTGTTTCCGTAGAGCACCGCATCACGAATCTTCTTAGGAAGCGATTTCCAAGGAGTCTTCAAACTGAATCCAAGTTCCTTGGCAAGTCCCTGCAGCAGTCTTTGGAAATATGAGTAGAGACCTTTGCCCTGAGTTGACCAAGGGATAATCACTCCATCAGCTATTGAGCTGTCTGGATCACCAACCACCAAGTCCGCATCGACTGCCATCTTGGTTCCAAGGCCTGTGCACTCGGGACAGGCGCCAAAAGGGGCGTTGAATGAAAAGGTTCGAGGCTCGATTTCGGTTAGCACTATCTCGTGCTCATTAGGGCAACTGAGCTTTTCGCTAAAGGTGCGCTGTTTTTTAGACTCTACGAAATCTACGACAACCTTGCCATCGGCTAGCTTCAAGGCTGTTTCAACTGAATCAGTGATACGCGATGTCGCATCAGGTTTCACCACGAGTCTGTCAACTACAACTGAAATGTCGTGCTTGAAGCTCTTCTTTAGAGGTTTAACTTCATTTAGCATCACCGTCTCACCGTCAACAACAGCCCTTGCATAGCCTTGGGCTTGCAAAGAAGTAAAGAGGTCTTGGAACTCCCCCTTCTTCTGTTGGATTATTGGGGCGAGGAGCTGAAACTTGGTTCCCTCTTCCATTTGGAGGAGTTGGTCCACTATGGCCTGTGGCGTTTGCTTTGAAATTGGCTCGCCACACTCCGGGCAGTGAGGTATGCCTATACGTGACCACAGAAGTCGCAGATAATCGTGGATTTCAGTAATTGTCCCCACAGTTGAGCGCGGATTGCGGTTGGTTGACTTTTGGTCAATGGAAACCGCCGGGCTCAGCCCTTCAATAAAGTCGACATCTGGACGATCAACCTGACCTAGGAACTGCCTGGCGTAGGCACTGAGCGATTCGACGTATCTGCGCTGCCCTTCCGCAAAGATGGTGTCGAAAGCAAGAGATGACTTCCCTGATCCACTTAGTCCGGTGAAGACAACCAGCGCATCGCGAGGAATTTCGAGGGTTAGATTCTTTAGGTTGTGGACCCGTGCACCTTTAACAGTCAGCTTGCTGCCTGGAGGGGTCTCGATACTCACCGTGTAAGTCTATGCATGTCCAGCTTGCTCGAACTGTCTCAGCTCGCGCTTCAACTCGGCAATTTCATCCCTGATTCTCGCTGCAAGCTCGAAGTTCAACTCCGCTGCCGATGCTCGCATCTGGGTATCTAGCTCGACGATTGTCTGGATGAGCTGATCTCGCCCAGCCTTGCCAATGTCTTTGCGGCCCCGCATCGGGGTGGAGGCTACCTTGCGCTTTGGCTCTTTTCGAAGTTGCTCCATTAGCGTCTCGGTATCAACCTCCTCGCGGATAAGAGCGTCAGTTATGTCTGCAATCTTTTTACGAAGGGGCTGCGGGTCTATGCCGTTTTTTTGGTTGTATTCAATTTGCAGAGCCCTTCTTCGATTCGTCTCGTCAATGGCCCTCTTCATGGAGTCGGTAATGCGGTCTGCATACATGTGGACCTCGCCAGCGACGTTTCGAGCAGCACGGCCGATGGTTTGGATCAGCGATGTTGTTGATCTCAGGAAGCCTTCTTTGTCGGCATCCAAGATTGATACCAGCGACACTTCCGGAAGGTCAAGTCCTTCCCTAAGGAGATTTATACCCACTAATACGTCATACAGCCCCTGTCTAAGTTCCCTCAGGAGCTCAACTCTTCTAAGAGTGTCGACATCGGAGTGCAGATAGCGCACGCGAATTCCCATTTCTGTTAGGTAGTCGGTGACTTCCTCAGCTAGGCGTTTGGTAAGAGTTGTAACCAACACTCTTTCGTTGCGCTCGGAGCGAAGTTTGATTTCCTCCATAAGATCGTCAATCTGACCCTTCGAGGGCTTCACGACAATCTGCGGGTCAACCAGTCCGGTTGGACGGATAATCTGCTCGACCACCCCGTCACTGAGTTTTAGCTCATAGTCGGCTGGTGTTGCAGAGAGATAGACGGTTTGGCCGGTACGTTGCAAAAACTCATCGAAGCGTAGCGGACGATTGTCGAGCGCGGACGGCAACCTAAAGCCATACTCGACCAAAGTCCTCTTTCGTGACTGATCACCGTTATGCATGGCCCTAATTTGAGGGATGGTGACGTGTGACTCGTCAATGACAGTTAGAAAGTCTTCAGGAAAGTAATCAAGTAGGCACGCTGGAGGCTCGCCAGAATCCCGCCCGTCAATGTGTCGTGAGTAATTCTCGATTCCTGAGCAAAAACCCAATTCACGGATCATCTCAAGATCAAAGGTGGTCCTCATCTTTATTCGCTGAGCCTCCAACAGCTTGTTTTGCTTTTCTAGCTCTCGGTAGCGTCCTTCCAGCTCTTCCTCTATTGCCTCAATTGCTCTTCCCATTTGCTCGGCGGGGGCAACGTAATAGGAGGCCGGATAGATTGCCACTGATTGTCTATCCATCAGAATCTCACCCGTCAAAGGGTTGATCCGATAAATCTTCTCGATCTCATCACCAAAGAATTCGATTCGAGTCGCCTCTTCATCGTAGATAGCGATTACCTCGACGGTGTCACCCTTGACTCGAAAGTTGCCGCGTGTGAAATCAACGTCATTTCTCTGGTACTGAATGTTGACCAGGGCTCGAATTAGCTCATCACGATCGATTCTCTGCCCAACGCTTAGTGGCAAAGACTGGGCAAGGTACTCTTTCGGAGCTCCCAATCCATAGATACAGGACACCGTTGCAACCACTATCACGTCTCTGCGACTTAGCAGGGACATGGTCGCGGAATATCTCAGTCTCTCAACCTCTTCATTAATGGTTGAGTCCTTTTCAATAAATGTGTCGGTTTGAGGAACGTAGGCCTCAGGTTGGTAGTAGTCGTAGTAGCTGACAAAGTACTCAACCGCATTTTCGGGGAAAAGTTCACGCAGCTCACTTGCCAACTGGGCGGCGAGAGTTTTGTTGTGTGCAATTACGAGTGTGGGTCTCTGAAGTTTTTCGATTAACCAAGCCGTGGTCGCAGACTTTCCCGTGCCTGTCGCACCAAGTAAAACTATGTCTCTCTCACCAGCCCTGATTCGCTCTTCGAGTTCGGCTATGGCTTGTGGCTGATCTCCAGAAGGTTGATAGTCGCTTATGACTTTGAATGGCCGGGAGTCATCCATTTAGATCCCGATAAACCCTTCTAGCTCGTTCTATCAGCTCGCCTTTATCGCAGTCTGAGCTAATGACAATGTCTGCTTTTTGTTCTCGCTCAGCATCCGATGCCTGAGCAGCGATACGCCTTCTGGCATCGTCCTCGCTCAGACCTCTCGCAATAAGCCTCTTTACGCGAACATCTTCAGGGCAGCTGATAGTTACTACCTTGTCGAATTTCAAGGGCGATCTGGTTTCGGCGAGCAGAGGTATCGTATAGACAACAACACCGCTTATCTGGCTGATTTTTTCAGCCGCTAGCCCCTGAATAAGCGGATGAAGAATCCTCTCGAGCTTCTTACGCGCTTCTTCACTCGCAAAAGCCTTGCCCGCAAGCGCAGTTCGGTTCAGAGTTCCGTCGGGATTAATTACTTCGCTTCCGAATTCCTTAGCGACTTGGGCGAGGCCCTCTGAGCCAGGCTCGACGACCTCGCGGGCCAGGACGTCCGCATCAACCTCGGTAGCACCGAGTGAGACCCACTCGGCTGCAACCGTTGATTTTCCAGAGCCTATGCCTCCGGTTAGTGCGATCAGCATCTAATCAGAATACGGCCCCGGTTGAATTACTTCTCGTCGTTTAGCTGCTCGCGCAGTGAAGCTAGTGACTCGTCCTGAGAGAGTGACCCTTCGGCCGCGGCAGGAGCTTCTGTCACCACAGCATCTGGCAGATCGGCGAGTTTCTCTCGCATGGCCTTGACCTGAGTCTTGTGAAGCTCCCATCTTTCATGAGCCTCTGCGTAGTCTGCTTCCCACTTGGTTCTGGCCTCTTCGAAGCCTGAGCGCCACTCGTTAGTTGCAGGGTCGAAGCCCTCTGGGTAACGGTAGTTGCCGTTTTCGTCGTAGTCAGCTGCCATTCCATATAGAACTGGGTTGAAATCAGTTCCTGCGGGGTCAACCTCATCAACTGCCTGCTTTAGAGAAAGCGAGATTCTGCGTCTTTCCAAATCGATGTCGATCAGCTTGACGAATACATCCTGATTGACTGTCATAACCTGGTCAGCGTGCTCAACGTGCTTAGAGGAAAGCTCTGAAATGTGGACAAGTCCCTCAATTCCATCTGCTACTCGAACGAAGGCTCCGAACGGAACAATCTTTGTAACCTTGCCCGGGATGTATTGGCCAATTGCGTGGGTTCTAGCGAACACCTGCCATGGGTCTTCCTGGGTTGCCTTGAGCGAAAGTGAAACCCTCTCACGATCCTGATCAACCTCTAGGACCTCGACGGTAACTTCCTGGCCTACCTCAACAACCTCGCTTGCGTGTTCAACATGCTTCCAGCTCAGCTCAGAAACGTGAACCAAACCATCTACACCACCGAGATCGATAAAGGCTCCGAAATTAACGATTGAGGAAACAACACCAGTGCGAATCTGGCCCTTTGCCAAATCATTGAGCATTGTTGTTCTGCTCTCGCTCTGGCTCTGCTCGAGAAGGGCCCTGCGGGATAGAACGACGTTGTTTCTGTTCTTGTCGAGCTCCAGAATCTTGGCCTCAACTTCGGTGCCGAGGTACGGACCGAGATCCCGAACTCTTCTGAGTTCAATTAGCGAAGCGGGAAGGAAGCCGCGCAGACCGATGTCAACAATGACACCACCCTTGACTACTTCGATGACGGTGCCCTTAACAACACCATCGGCTTCTTTAATCTTTTCAACATCGCCCCAAGCCTTCTCATACTGGGCACGCTTCTTGCTGAGAATTAGACGGCCTTCTTTGTCCTCTTTCTGAAGAACAAGAGCCTCAATGCTCTCCCCAACCTTGACGATGTCGTTTGGGTCTGCATCCTGACGGATAGAAAGTTCACGAACTGGAATGACGCCTTCGGTTTTGTATCCGACGTCTAAAAGAACCTCGTCTCTATCGATTTTGACGACAGTTCCGGCGATTAGATCGCCATCATTAAAAAATTTGAGGGTTGCTTCGACCGCTGCTAGGAAGTCTTCTTTCGAGCCGATGTCGTTAACTGCAATTTGCTTGTTGGATGCGGTCGATTTGGTTGCCATATGTGTGGTTACTCCACTTATTTATACTCAGGTCGCGCAAAACCAAATGAGTCGCCTCTTTGATTATTGCCCGACGAACGGACAGGGAATGGCGCCCGAAAGCGCCTTCGAAAGCCTAGCGGTCTTTCTAGTGGCCCGCCAGCTCCCAGTTTGGGCCTACTCCGACATGAACCTCGACGGGAACGGACAACTTCGCAACGCTCTTCATGCTCTCAACGGCTAGCAGCTTGACCTGTTCGAGCTCGCCGGGGGCAACCTCAAAGACCAGCTCGTCGTGGACCTGCAGTAAAAGCCTTGAACTCAAACCCCTGCGTGAAATCTGGCGATCTGCCTCAATCATGGCCAGTTTCATAATGTCTGCCGCGGTGCCCTGGATGGGTGCGTTCAGTGCTGCACGTCTGGCGTTTTCCCTTACCTGGAAGATCTTTGAGTTCAAATCTGAGAACGGTCTTCTTCGGCCGTAGACAGTCTCTGTGTAACCGACTTGCTTCGCCCTTTGGACTACCTCATCCAGATACTTCTTTACTCCCCCAAACCTTTCGAAGTAATCGCTCATCAACTGCTTCGCCTCAGTCTTGGTGATCTTCAGTTGCCTTGCCAGTCCAAACTCACTCAGTCCGTAAACCAATCCGTAGCTCATAGCCTTGACCTTAGAGCGCATTGCCGAGGTTACTTCGGAGGGCTTCACGCCATAAATCCTTGCTCCAACAAAGTTGTGAAGATCCTCTCCGGCTCTAAAGGCTTCGATCAGTCCTTCGTCTTCGCTAAGGTGAGCCATGATGCGCATCTCAATTTGTGAGTAGTCAGCTGTGAGTAGCTCGGTGAAACCTGATCCCGCAACAAAAGCACTTCGCAGTTTCTGTCCGCGCTCTGATTTGATTGGGATGTTTTGCAGATTCGGACTTTCGCTGCTGAGCCTTCCGGTGGATGTTCCCGTTTGCAGGTAGCTGGTGTGGATTCGACCATCCATCTCAACTGCATCGAGCAGGGTTTCTGCAATCTGCTTCAGCTTGGTGGCATCTCTATGAGCGAGAAGCTTTTCAAGAAATGGGTGGCCTGTCTGTTCAAGTAGCTCCGCCAATGCTTCAGCATTCGTGGAATAGCCAGTCTTGACCGTTCTTGTCCCCTGCATACCAAGCTCTTCAAAGAGAACCGTCTGCAACTGCTTGGGACTTGCCAGGTTGACCTCGTGCCCAATTATCTTGTAAGCCTCTTGCGCGAGTTGGTCAACCTGATTACTAAGCTCACTGTGCTGCTGCTTCAGATTCTTTTGATCGACTGCTAT
>JACCDO011992330.1_pt1 | contig 24458 bp, 27 predicted proteins | sample 7446101 | NCBI WGS metagenome assembly JACCDO01 (sample SAMN15323440, study PRJNA562643) | freshwater metagenome | isolation source: river surface water | place: USA:Blue River Watershed | collected 2017-08-16 | reverse complement strand
TGGTCGCGACCTACACACACGCCACACCTACAACTCGTCGAATGCCTCGTCCGAGTCGTAGCCGTCCGTCAGTTGCACCGCCTCGAGGTTGGCGTCATCCAAAGGCACCTGAATGACGCCCTCAAGGCTGTCGACCAGTTCCCAGTCCTGGTTTTCCACACAAGACTGGCAACAGAGGTCGCTCCCCTGGTTGTCGCTGACCGGGGTCTGCGTCGTGTTAACACCCGACCACAGACTACCAGCCCACGAGTAGATACCAGAAGCATGCCTGGATGGTCTCCTTCGTATCATCATAGTCGGGCATACTTACTACCGACAACGACAACGACGTCAACGACGAGGTATAATGAGAATGAATTCAAATGAACAGAAACTGTAGCATTAAAATCGTTGGTTACTCCGTTGTAGCATAATTCATTTTTTTTATAAAACCTGAAAAAAAAATAACAATTTCTATTATCATAGGTCTGGATTCATATCTTCTAACAGAGGAGGAGGTTCATCACCATTGCAGTAATTCTTGAAGTTAATTACAGGTAGATGTTGTATCATTTGCATCTGATTTTTTTTAATTTTTTCAACTCGTATTATTGAATCTATTCCGCGTATTTTCAACATTTCACCATCAATTTTTAGATATTTTTCAACTTCATCCATGGATTTAAGATGAAAAATTAGTTGAACGTATTGCCAAACAGGAATATTACCCCTTTTATTTGTTTCATTAAAGATTTTAGTTGTGGTAGCTATGTATTTAACATCGATACCACAAATATTAATAATTTTCCTTGCAATGTCAATCAATTCATCTTTTGATGAATCACATCCTTGGGCTTGCCAATCAGTTGTTTCCTTGATGTATTTTTTAGTTTTTGACCATTTTTTCTCTTTAATTGGATTAATTAGATAAATTCTTATGTTTACTATCGGAGCATCTATATCAGGCTCAAGCATGGATATGTTGGATTTTTCTAAAATTGGAATTTTATATGATTGATAGTATAGTTGTGGAAGATGTATTCTTGGATAAAACAGCGATTTTACTCCTTCTATGTTCATAATTACTACATGCTTGTTCCAAATCCATGTAGCCTGGATACATTTTCCTCCCAAAATTTCCTCAGCCGTTTTTATCACTTCTTCTTTTTTGACAATCATCGGTAGACAACTAATACAAACTAGCATCTTGAGTGTTATTTTCTTAGCTACAAAATTCATTTTTTTTATTTGAGCCCATTAGTATCATATAATATTTTAATGGATACTAGCGATGAAAGTGACCTTATGAAAAATGCGGACCTAGAAAAAAAAATAACAGTAGTGACACTCGTGCCAACTTTTGGAGACGGGACTAAATTAATATTTAGAGTAGATAAAAGTATTTTTGCTAAGTGTCAAGATGAGATACGTTTCTGTTGTGCTGTTAAGGGGGCTTTAGATTTCTCTACACCAGCTGAAACTAAGGCTAAAATGTTAGAATATATACGCAATGATTTTAATGAAAAGGTGGAAGAAGTAAATATATTTAAACATGGACCAATTCATGAACCAGAGACTTGTATCATTCTTGACCCAAATACGGGAGAACAATTGATGTGGATTAAGTTTTTATATAGAAAAATAACGGATGAAGACTGGCGTCTTCTTCAAGAATCTATGGCAGGTAAAGATAGTTACTTGATTAATTCCAAACGGAAAGGTCAGGCTTAGATTTACGTAGTTCTTCAAAAAGTGAATAAATATTGGCATTGTTCACTTTGTTGTAAGAAATTGATTCTTTAGCCATTTTATTTTTTTCTTCATTAGTAGACTGAATTATTCTGATTCCTGTATCAGAACTACCAAAACTTAAAATGCCATTTATTATACCACTTACTGCAAAACCATAGAGACCAAGTGATGGCTTCCATCCATAGTAACTCCCGTCTCGTTCCACTTTATTATCATCTTGATGAAATGTCCCAATACTGATACAAATTGCACCTCCTAGTCCATAAACACCATTGGGTGTTAGCGCCTCTAGTTCAGGAACTTTGTCTGGAAATTCTTCAGGTATTTTTAATAGAAAATAATATTCGCCACCTTTGTATGGTTCCGGTAAGTTTTTAACCAGAACATAAACTCTATTTATTTTTTCTGAATCTACTACCATAGCAACCATTTCATTGTTTTGTTTAATTGTTTTGCGCAATTGAGCATCAATAATTTTAACAAGTGGTTTAGCCATATTAGACGCTATATATGTACATTATATATATTTAAATAACTATAATTCAGAAAAGATAGTAGTTATCTGCCTATAAAGACTATCTAAGCTACTAGAAATAGTTTTAAATTCTTGACTCTCTTTAATGAGTGTTTCTTGCACTTGCATGAGTAATTTTGGAGGAGATGTTTGTGTGTCATTATAAATACTAACCTTTATTGCGGCTTCGTCTATAATATTTCTCTTTGATCTAATGATTGAAAGTATTTCTGAAAAACTTTGTTTTATGGTAGTAAATTCCTGCATCAATTCATCTCTATTATATTTTTGTTTTATCACATCCGATGCTAGTTTTTGTCTACGAATATGTTCCAATACACGGTCTTCTTCTGTGAAGTTGTCTAATAGTAAATTATTTTCTCTGACTTCATCTCTGATATCAAAAGGTAGTGGTTCTTCAACTTCTTCCATAAATATATAATAAAAAAAATATGTATTCAAATAACTAATGAGCAAAATCACCTTCTTCATCACTCTTGGAATCTTCACCATTATCCAATCGTTCTTCATCAGATGCATCACCCTTTTTGTGTTGTTTGTGGCTAACTTTTGTAGCAGCTTCTGCTGCGGCAGCTGCTTCAGCAGCTGAAGCTGAAGCTGCCAATAAGTCATCATACACAGCATCAGTGTCTGGATTGATTAGTCCGGCGGGTATTTTTACATCTATAATTCCCTTTTTCTTCTTAGCGCTCTCAGATTTGCCAAAGTTATCAATAGCATACCGCAATGATGCAAAGTATGCTTTTTCGTTGGGGTTGAGCACTTTACCCATGATTCTAATGATAGTTTCTAAGTGTTTCTGCTTTGACATCTCAGCATTTAAATCAATCTTAAGTCTAGTAATTTTACCATCTTTTTCAACACGCTCTCTAATCGAACCAAAAGACCAATATTCTGGGTTATCACCCTTAAGCATTGCCACACATAACTTGTCATTTTTGGAAATGAGCAAATTAATCCATGACGTTATGCTTCTTGTTGCTGTTTTTGGCTTAGCCGGCTCGGAGCCGGCTGGCTCTCCAGGTTCAGCTTTTTCCTTAGCTCTGGTTTTTGTTTTTGGCTTAATTGAATCGATAATGTCTGACAGCTCTTTCTTTAATTTTTGCAAGCTTTCATCGAGATAAGCTTTGGTAACTGGTGCATCTTCGGTACCTGAATTAGATTCATCTGCCGTTGCCGTTGCTGCTGCAGGTGGCTCAACAACTGGGGCAGGAGTTACTACCTTAGGGGCAGCCTTCTTAGACTTACCTTCCTTGGCTGACATATTAGTAATGAGGTGGTAGCGTGTGGCGTATATATGTCTTTGTATGTGAACAGTATAAGTTATAAGTGATGATTATCTGTTGAAAAAAAAATTCATTTTTTTTTAATTGATTTAATCACATAGGCAGTTTTTTATTTCATCAAGTAACTCACTTGAGGAGCATTTTTTAAATATCTTCTTGAGTGACTTGCCTTCTATCAGCACAACTATTCTATTTTTATCGTAGTCTATCTTAAGCGTTAAATTATGCTGATTTTTAACTGAACTTAAAATAGCATGAAGATATGTTATATTTGTTAATAAGCATGTAGATTTTATGTCACTAAAAACGACTACATCCATAATATATATTAAAATTTATTTTTCTTAACTGGTCATTTCCAATCAGGGTCAGGTTTTTTTATAAAATCGGGAGTATCTCTATAATCAACTGTGAGTTCTTCATTTATTTTAATAGGTCTATTTGATACTATATCATATGTTTCATTAGACCCTATCTTTACTAATTTTGTGTTAGGTGTCCAGCTATGGTTTATCAATGAACCTGTTCTGGTTATTGATTGATTATCAATTGCTCTAAAAATTGTTTTATTTGGAGCATAGTTTTTAGTTGCAAATAGACCAACTCCCTCTATTTTACTCGGAGCTAGTAACAGTGCTTCAGGTTCTGGTAGTTTACCACCAAATTTATTCTTAAAATTATTATTTAAACACGTCATTAAAATTAGTAACAGTAATATGAGGAAACCTAGGTGCATTTTTATATATTAGTTTTTATAACATTTTGTGGAGAAATTTTTATTTTAAAATCTTTAATAAATTGCTCCCGTGCAGTTTCTGTATTTTTGTCTATTTCCTTTATTGAAGTGCGTATAGTAGTTCTACTAGCTTCAAATATTTTTACACATTCATTTAAAGCATCTATTTGTTGCTCAGTAATATTTTTAGCGGCAATTAAAATATTTTTTATTACATCTATATTTACTGTAGTTGGGATTTTATCCACATATGATGACTTAAACTTACTTAAAATAGTAAGAAGCATATCTTTATCAGCTTCACTAATTCCTTTAAAACCTACCCCAATTAAATATACTTCTGCATTATACGGACGCGAAGAAATTGGTTTATCTATAGAAAAATCTTCAAAATACATTGCTATTTTGGAAATCATCCAGATGTTAAATGGTAGCAAAAATGAACGTTGTTTAACTATCATTATACCACCGGGGTCAAGTGCCAGTAAACCACAAATATTTTGACCAAATACTTCTTTAACCTCATTACGTTCCTCATTAGCATAATCATTCTTGTTATCAATAGCTATATCGCTAAAATAAAGGTGACATTTTCCTTTAAATTTTTTTCTTGATTTTTTAACCATATCGATAATATTATCAACTTTAGTGACATCACCATTATTTTTGTCATCTATGAGCCAATTATCTGGATTATTTTTTAATAATCCGTATTTGTCTTCAAGGGTCGTTTCTCCACCTACATAACTACTAGCAACCCATTCCATTCTACACGACGGCATTTGAGTCTTAAAAAAGTAGTCTAATGCATACGTTGATGCTCCGGGTAGATTAGCATTAAAAAATATATTTATACTATTACTGCTACTTGTTGGAATACGCGATTTTAAACGGTATACCATTTCATAAGTTTTTAGCCATGCAATTGTAGCTGGTTTAATGTTAAAATTATCCTCTAACATACCTTTTAAATCGCTAAATGGAAACACTTTTCTAGTTATAGTATAAAACCCCTTATTTCCTTCATAGATATCCCATTTTTTCTTTGCTTCTTCTAATTTTTCATATAAATCTTTAAATTTTGAAGCATAAGGTAGTTCTTTTACTGCATCGTCATTTTTTGAAGGCGTAATAACATGCTTAAAATAACTATAATTCATTACTGTGAATATATATTGTTATAGAATAGTTCAACAGCATCTTTTTTTTATTTGTTTTGATGCAAATTATTATTTTATATAAGATGACACAAGAGTTTCTAAAAGATAAAGCGTTTCTAGAAGCAGTTATTGGCGTTGGTATACCAGTAGTTAGGAGTCTTTATCATGATATAATAAATAAAATTATAGATGAGAAGCGGCGTAAACAATTGAAAAAGAAATTTGATAAATTGCTACCAGAGTTACCATTGGGTGCCAAAAAAATTATAATTGCAGACAAGACATTCTATATGTATTTTAAAGAGGTTACAAACAGTGAATTATCTACTTATAACATGAACAGAGAAACTATAGGAAAAATACTTAAAATAGTTGGAATAACTTCAGACGAGGCATCTAACTTCAATTACCTAGTGGATGATAGGAATTGTACCTTTTCTGCGCCTATGAATTATAACCGTGTATTTATGGACAAAAATAAGGACTTTATCAGTGAATTGATTGATGCATTGCCCATGGATGATATTATCAGAGATATTCAATTCAAAATTGATGATGAATTGGGTATCTATTTTGTATATCAAGATGGTGTTAATTTTGGGCTGACCGTTGATGCCATATAACATGTATTTCTTTGATATCACTCAAGTTTACTTGGTCACTTATTTTTTGTGGAATAATTAGCTTTTTGGTTTCGCCTGTCTTTGTTATAACAAAGACACTTTTACACTTGATGACATAGTCACTTTTAAAAATATAATAGTCAGTTTTATCACTGCTTAATAGGCTACAATTATCACGAAGTGGTGGTTTTACGGGGTAACAATCGTAAAACACATCATAGCCATTTGTATTTAAATTTACTGTGCTATAATATTCACCTGATAGAAATCCATCATCATATGTTTTAAATAGTATTTTTATTTCTTTTGTGCTTATAAATTCATATATATAAGTTAAAATGGAACCCATTAAAAACTTTACTATTATTGGAGAAGTAAATGAATCGGCTTTGAATTGTAGATTTAAAGGTGAAAAACTCACAGTTGCAAAAAACAATTACTATATTAATGCTACAGAATTAGCTAATAGATATCGCTACAATATCATTAATTGGTCCGATTTTTCAAAGTCTAGACAGGCTATCATAAAACGTAAACTTATTGAAAAAGAACTTATCAAAGAGACAGACTCTTTGATGTATAACATAGAGACCAAAGAGAACAATGATTCTCTACCAATAGGTCTTTACATTCACCCTGCTATGTTACCTAGTCTGATGATATGGATAAACCCAGAATATGCTATAGAATTACGGGATGCTTTTTATTCACTAAACTAAAAAAATATTTCTTTTTTTTTGATTCACATATCTAAAATTGATAGTTCCTCATCTGTGTTTTCGTCATTATTTTCCTCAGCTGTGAATTTTATCACAGGTTGTTTAAATACTTCAGGTATTTCTTCTTCGCTTCTTAGGATGAAAAATCCATGAACTTTATTTAAGTACAAACTATTTTCTTCAGAAGGACTCTTTGACAGAGTATAACCAAACCACATTTTTATTATTTTACTAACTTCTCGTAGTTGAGCTATGTATAATGCTTCTGCTTGACTTAATTTTGGTTGGTTTACCATAATCATGCTCGGATTAGGTCTCTGACAACCAAATATTTGCGTAGCCATTTCTATTACTTTTTTGTTAAGTAGATATCGTTGTTTTACTTCTTCCTCGGAACAAGTTTTGTCTTCTAAAAGATGTTTAAAACCAGTTATTTCTAATAAATCGAGCGCATACTTATGTTTATCAGATTTAAAGCTAGTATCCAGCAAACAAATACTATTTCCGTCTTCTATTAATTTAACATAATGTGCTCTCTCTTTTGACTGTATTACTTCCCACGCACTTCGCATACATGGTTCCTCAAATATTTCCTTTAAATTTCGAAACCTATTTTTCTGTAGTTCGGTATTGTAATTTACTATGAAATTTACATCATTCACCAACTCATCTGATACGTCATAATATGTACGTAAGCGGTATTTTTCCATTTGTAACTGTTCGGTAGCAGTTAAGTCTATACCTTCGTCCATTTTTGTATATAATTCTTGACGTTCTAATATGTCCATATTTTTGGCTTTAGCAATCAACATTGCGTTCTCATTTTTAATTTCCTTTCTTATTTGCATCAATGCCTTCTTTATGTCTCCATTTTCATTGCCGAACACATTGATTGCCGCCCCTGTAGTTTTTATACATTTACATAGATATTTAGCAAACTGTTTGCGTGATATATTGCGGTTTAATTCATTATATAGCCACATTTTGTAATAGTCATCTTTGTGGTAAATATATTCCATCATACCAGTTTCTACATTTTTCTGTATACCTGGTATACCCAATTCATCAACAGATTCACCCATCAGATTTATATTGTTTCGCATTAAATCACATTCAATACCACGAATAGTACCTGAACAACGTTGGTAACGTGTATCAAATACTATTGTTATTTCACGGTCAATGACGTTTCGAATACGTCCCAACATCTGCATACAGGAAAGTACATCACATGAGGTATTTCCAAATATAGCAAACACTTGGTTAAAATGTGCCTCTTCAAATGAAACTCCTGCTGTAATTGTAGGTGTGTAGAAGACTATGTCAAAATCTACCCAAGTACTGTTAATATCTCTCATATGAGTGTTCTTTATCACTACATCAGTCTTAGAAGTGTAATTAACCGTTCTAAGATGCGGAAATTCCTTTTCTATCATCTTGCGGTAAGTCTCGAGTGTGGCTCTGTTATTGGACATAACTACTATTTTTTTCTGTTCCAGGAGGACATTTCTTATTTTAGTAAATGCGTAGTTTTCGCAGTAACCCACATCATAATTATAGTCGGAACCATTTTTGAAGTTATTGATATAAATATAACCACGTTTATCCTTACGAATGTTTTGTACTACTTCTACCGTTCGTTCGCCTAAGAAAGCATCCATACAAATTACATTTTTAGCTTCTCTCAGACAATACATAAAATGGGTAAAACATAGGTTTTTATTTCTTGTTTTTGGATTATGGAACTGCGAAATGATACTCTCAGACTCATCTAATAAGACTAAATCATAGGAACCATCGTTTACTTTTATACGATGCAGACTCTCAATTTGAATGATTAAACGAGGATACTTTACCGGAGATATATCTCCAGTAAAATCATTATAACATATAAAATTACCTGCTAATACTGACTTTACCTGCTTCGAGAAAGTCTTCCTAAAGGAGAGTATACATACACTAGTTGACTCATCCAGGTTGTCAATACACTCCTTTATGGCTTTGGTCTTACCAAGCTTCATTGGAGCCTTAAAATACATCGTTTCTTCTGTTAATCTTATTTGACACATTTTGTCTTCATTTACTACTTTTACTTCTGTTATTCGTGCATCATGTGTATATTTATATAATGGTTCATCATCTTCTATTTCTGCTATAGTTTCTCGCAAAGCCTTTACTCGGTCATATGGAATACTTTCTAGTATCAATTCACTCGTTGGCTGTGCCCTAGGATTATGTCTACAATTACTATATAAAATTGAGTTGACAACAAACATAAACAATGTATTGTCATTGTCATGTTTTCTGTTACAAACATGACACATACTGGATTGGAGACGGTCGAATACAAATATATCACCCTTTACTACCTGCCTGAATTTAAATTCAGGAAATCTTTCGCTCGCATGTTGAATACAGCGGTCAATCATTTCACGTGTCAAAGTTGATTCTATTCCAGATTTTACATCTTTTTTCTTTACATACCGTTTTGAGATAATAGTATCGCTGCTATTGTGCTGAATGTAGCATTCGGCTACAGCTGAGTTATTTTCTGTAGATATGACCTTGATACGCTTGCTACCTAATTTGGATGCTCCAAGGATTCGAAATCCACCATTATTACGATAAATTGCCATATCTATAAATGGTACTATTTCTTGAGGCAGTAATTGCACTAAACGTTCAGCAAATGCTTTTACTTCGAGTCCATTATGTAAACTGTAACCAACTACTATGATATGGTAGGAATATTTGTTATCTCCATGACTCTCAGTTATAACCACATTTCTATGACGGCTAAGTGGATATGCCATCTCGTCACCATAGTCACGGTTGAATACTTCAACAACCATATTTGCAACATGATTTATGAGTCTCTGATGACGCTTTCGTTGTGATTTGCCAATGGATGATAAATCCAGGCTACGCAATACATCTTTAGTGATATCTAAATCAAACTTGATGCGTTGCACATTACGTTCAAATATCACCTCATGAAAGTTACGTTCTTCCTCCGGAGTTTGGTCTATATATGACTTCAATTCGCCATATGTGTCGAAGGCAAAATACCCGACCTTTTCCTTACGAATGACAATTTTGTGATACATTTCATCGCCTAATTTTTCTTCTATAGAAATACGACGTTCTGACTCTGAAATATTAGTTTTCTGTAGTAAAAAAGGTGCAAATGCATATTCATCATTTTGAGTAGGCATTGCTTATATATAGCTTCAAAAACTAATCAATTTTTTTTGAATATATGTAACAGTATATATATGTATTTATAGCCGTCAAATCAATGGTATCTAGAGCAAAACTAATACTTATTATGGAGCAACATGAAATACCCACAGATTTAGCTTTTTTAATCGATAAATTTAGGTATGGGAAGAAATGCGAAAAAATAGAACATGTAGTATCAATTTCACGTTTTGGGTGTTATTACTACCAAAAATACTATATTAGCCTAATGAGCATTTTCTATGAATTAGATGGCAAAAAACATGGAAAAGAAATAGCTATAGATTTTAAGGACAATATAATCATAGAAAGAACCTATAAAAATGGTTTGAAAGATGGTATGGAAACTATTTATAATCCAATTAGAAATTCAAACATTACTGAAATTAACCATTATAACTCTGGTACACTACATGGTATTTGCTATAAATTCTACGATGATGAAAGAGTAGTTAAAGTAAAATATAAAAATATTTTCAATAATGGATATCTCATCAAAAGTACAGAAAATAAAGACGGAGTGACTATTGTTAAAACCGGGTTAAGTCCTCTCAAATGGAAACGAATATAGATTAAAAATATTTTTATAGTAAAATATAATATAAATAATATGAAACATGCCGTCTTGATTGTAATTTTAGCTCAGATTAAATCCTCTGATTCATCATCACCTTTATTTTTTGATATACTGGGTAGCAATATTTTAGAATATTTCTCTACTATGTACGACGGTAATTCTGGGCAGAAAGATGTTAAATGATGCCGCAATTGTTGAACCTCAGTCATTACCTGCCTAAATTCATCCGCTGAACCGGCTTTTTCTTGTTCCACTGCCATAGCAATATCTATTACTTCAACTATTTGAAGAAAAGCATCTCTGGCGTGTTTATGTTGTTCCGCACGAGTGGAATACGCTAAGTAGTTATACATGACATTTAGAGAGCCAATTAGAGCAAACATAGTAGTAGTAAAAATAACATGTATTGCTTTGCCGTATTTTTCTAAAATTGGATTTGCTACTGAAGATATTAGTGAAACGGATAATATTACTATACTAAATTTACTGTTATATTTGTTACAATAAGATACTGCTAAATTATGTAAATCTGCTTGCACTTTAGCATTAGTTCCCATCTCAAGTAGTAACTCTTTTATGCTTTTTATATGCATTGCTGTGATGCTATTTACGTTACCATTTTCTATTTTGCGTGGTATACCATTTTCTACTACATATTCGACTGAATTTTTTCTATCTATTTTGCTTAATTCTTCATCGCTTATACGGCGTCTGAAGCGCTTATCTGGCGTCATTGATAATCTCTGCAATTTCATTTGCTTCATACCTCCAGCCCCAGGTGATATATTTACATCATGTAATACTGAAGTGCGGCGTTCTAAAAGTTCCAGATTTGCAGGTTCCAGAGGAGTAGCTCTACTTTTTTTCCTCTGACCAAACCATTTTGTCTTCGGTTCACTGGTGCCCTTTGGAGTCAATATATGCGCTGCATCATCAACATTATCATCATTAGCAAATGGCGCCCTTGCTCTCTCTTCCATATTACCAGATGATGCATCTAAAAAATTAGCATGTTGTTCTTCTACTGGAGTATCTTCAATAATAATTCTCGGTAGCGGATTGTCATCTTGCATTTTATTTGTATATGTACATAGTACAATATATCACATAAATAATGAAGGGTATCTTTACTGTTGTTGACCAATATGGTTACATTGCTTCTTTTACCAATCTACAAAATGCAGAAAAATTACTAGAAGAATTCAGAGATGTCAACCTTTTTATAATGCATTTTCCAATTGACGATTCTCATCAAAAGGATGAAGTTTATTTTATTCCCTATCTAGGTAATAATAGTGTAGCATTAGTTACAAACAACAAAAAATATGCAAAAAATATACAGGTACAACTATTGCGACTAAACCTAACATATCCGGATGATATTAAATACTATACTCGTCTAGTAGATAAAATTCATGAATTAGAGTACAAACGTCTAATAGACCCCGAGTTTAAACATAAAGTAGAAATATTTGACGAAGCATTGATGAAATATGAAAAAATGGTAGAAACAGACCCATTTAAGGCTGGAATGCCTCTAGAGCAGTATTATATACTAGATGAAGAGTATGGTTGTATTCAGCGGGACCCGGAGGAACCTTCTGATAAGCAAACAATATCGAAATCAGATAGTAGAGATACCAATTGTGGAGAAAAGTCAGATGAAACGGAAAATCCACCACCTGCCCCTCCTTCCACTCCCGCGCCGAGTCCAAAATCTTTGAGAGTGGACCCGACTGTAGATTTAGTTTCTCCTTTACCCGATGAAGAGGAGTTCCATTCATTAACTCAATCACCACCTCGACCGCCATCGCAGAATCAGGATGCGGACATATTAACTCAGACTCAAGGCGACACGCCTGAATGTCACCCGGATGATGTTTGAGTATCAACATAACCCCTATTAAAGCTGTACCATAAGGTATCCGTAAATCTTCATCAATATCAGTAAAATATTTTTTGTATCTCAATATGTAGCCTTTTGTAGTACTGTATCCATGAAATAGTGATGTGTGATATTCATCTATTTTATTGCGTTCAAAGTTACTATTTTCCACTGCAATATGTGTCTTTAGTAAATTATCTTTATCTAGCTTACCTTTTGGAATTTTTTTGATGTGTTTGGAAAATTCACTAATAATAGTTGACATATTTGCACATGTATATATAATATATTACAATGTCGTTAAATAACGAGGATGCTAGTCAAGGAAACTCATTAACTGTAACCAATAATGGCTGCAGATTGAGTAGATTGAGCAATAATATAGTCAGTGTCAGTAAATCAGTCGTTGGAGAATTACGTTTACTAAATGTACCTGATGTTGCAGCAACCGTAAAAAATACCATTCAAAATGGTGATGTTTTGTCCTGGGATGCATCCCAGGCACACTTTGTAAACACACATTTTGATACCGCTACAACTATAACTTATCCAAATGTAAAGGAAACATTTATTTCAGCAACGGGTAGTGATTTGAATGCAGGTAATACCACAGCACAATCATACTTAACCTTTAACCATGCCATCCAAAAAGCTAACCAAAAAATAGTACAGCTTCAGTATGATTTCTGGCTCAATGGTTCAATCAACTGGGACACTACATTAGTTAATAGAATCAACAAGGTTCCTTACTACAGAATTAGAGGTATCAGTACACCAATTTCTACACCACTATCTGACAATGACCCACCAAGAACTCTTGGGCAGCAACTAATTATTGGTACTTCATATCCTGGCAATAATTTTACTGTAGACACGGCACATACAATCACAACTGCGGGGACATGGTTTTCTTCAGCAGTGATACCAACTACTACCTACTTTTTGCAGAACTTAACAACAGCGTATATTCAGCCATTCGCCGCTGACCCAGCCAACAATAAGATACATTTTGCAACTCAGAGCGCATCACTGCCAGTAGTTACTACAAATTGGCAGTCAATGATACCACCTACCACTTTAAATATATCAACTACATCTTTTACTGAATTTCAGGGACTGGCAGTGATAAATGATGTAAAAATTGTTACTAATGGTGGAGTATTTTTCAATGGTACTGGCGAGTTATCACGTGTTGTAATTGAAAGCTCAAGTGCAACACGTCATAGATTGCGTTTCTTTGGTGGTGAAGGGTATGCAGAACAGTCAGTGTTCATTAATATGAATGTTAGAGCAGAAGACCGTACCAGATTCATAAATTGTGTATTTGTAAACTGCATTGTGGAAAATAATGCTTTTACTGAGTTTACTGGTTGTACGTTTTTTAACTGCGATACGCATACAATTACGGAAGGCTACTCTATTGTGACACAATCTAACTGGGTTCATGTGAAAGTAGCAATTGAACCAATAGTAGTTAATCAGAGTGGTGCTATTTTATTACGTAATATAATTGTTACAGCCTCTGGAACAAATGGTTCATATAGTCAATTGCCTTTTTTAAACGTCTTAACTGATGGATTTGCTGAGGTAGATACTTTAAAAATTACTGATGGAATTAATGCCACAAATAATGCTCAATTCTGTTATTCAACTAAGGGTACTGTAACTATTGGTAATTTAGAAGTTTTATCGGATATAAGTACGCTTCCAGTAATTCTTGCACAAGAGAGTACCTTACGTATGCGGTCATTTATTGACACATCTACTGGAGTAGGGTCGCTTTTGAAAGTAGTTTCTACAAGAGTAACTTTTGATAGTTTTATGCTAGATAACTGTCTACTTCAACCATCTAATGCTGCATTAATAGAAGCATTTCGTAGTACTCTTACTACAGATTCGGAGTTTCATGTCACAGTTAATCCAGGTGTGATAGTTACAAAAGGTATTATATTTCTAGATGCATCTGAATTTATCTCGACATCCGACACTGCATTTAACATTGCAAATGACGTATCAGGATTATTATTAACTGGCGATGAATCAAAAATAATCATAGCACTCAGTGACTCTGGGCAGGGAGACTGGGTTGGTAAAATAAAGCTTACAAATACTAACATGACAGTTTATAGATTTACCTCATCCTTAACATATGTATTAATGCCTTCGATTATTTACGACACACCCACGGCAGATTATCATTTTGAAATAGATGCAACTAGTGAACTATTCATAACCAGTATGCGTATCGGTACAGCATCTACTAGCTCTAAATTGGCATTAGTTACCAGAAGCAGTACGATATCACTCAGTCGCTGTTTAATTAATGTTAGTGGCATTGCTAATGCTAGTGCGGTGACCGTAACTAATAACTCTAAATTCTTTATGGTTGATTGTAACACAACAGTTAGAGAATCTGCAAATGTACCTGTTATTGATGCATTAAATTTCAGTTTAGTTGGATTAGCTAGGGTTTCCAGTGGTGACACACTAATAAATGGCAGTAACTGCTCTACAGTTATTCGTGGTTCACAGCTATCAATAATTGGAGTAAATAACTATAATGTTACCACTTCTGGTTCATCAGCTTTTATGCTTGATAATCTTAGCCATTTGGCGGTAAATAATACAGTAAATTCGATAAACACCATTACTGCCACAGGTTTATCAACTCCTGTAATAGTATTAAATAGCAATTCTCATGCAACTGTAACTAGTAACTTTAATTTTACTGGTCTGGCATCCACTTTGATGACGGTTGATTCAAATTCATCGCTATCTATGATAAACTGCACAAAGAGTAATACAATAAATTCATCGATTGGTGTAGTTGCGACAAAAAATGCAAAGGTCGATATAAAGGGCTCTAACTCTATCACAAACAATGTTATGGTAGGTATTTCCACGGTAGCCTTTTCTAGTTTATCTAGCACAGGCATTGCCCCTGTAGACATAACTGCTGCTGGAGCATGGATAAATAGTCAAGGTGCAGTTATTACTTACTCACCTTAGTATATACTATGGCTCAAAATAATGATATATGCGCAATTTGCCACGAAACAATTATCAATAATGATGATTGTACCTACACACCATGCTTCCACAAATATCACTCTAAATGTTTAGCATTGTGGATAGAAAAATTTAGCAATAATACATGTCCCCTATGTAATAGCTCTGTTAGCGCTAGAAATTCAAATTCACCAATTATTTTTACACCTGTAGAAAATGAAACGTCCAATTGTTGCCTAGTTAACAAATATGTATTGATTGTAGCTATTGGTTTTGGAATTATTGCAATAGTAGTTATTGTGGTATTAGCTTTAATTTAGTTTACAATAACCTGCACCACAAATTTCTCTGTATAAGAAACAGCCATATATTTTGTAAGATGAAGTAAAAGTAGCAAGTAGAGTTATTAGCGATAATAGATACAAATTAGGTGTTTTTAATAGTAAAAATACTAAAAACATAATTAGAGTAGCTCCTGTTGCAGTAGCTGCCGCATATATACATGTAAGTGGTGTCTCTTTCAATTCATTTAAATAGTTTACACAATCAGTATTTTTTTTTACACCTGATGATTCGTATCTCTTTGCTGCCTCCGATGAGCCATATTTAAATCGATTATAAATAAGTATCATTATGTATATTGTTGCCAAAATCATTAAAAAATTTATCTGTGATTCACTTAGCTGCATTGTATATTTTATTTGACAAAAAAATAAGTATCTTAATAAGAAGCTATTCAAGTGAAGTTATGATTTTTTCAGTGCTTGCGCTTTGAGCGCTTACGCTTTCCACTTGACTTGCGGCGACGACGACCTCCACTCAGGAAGCTTGAGAGCTTCCTTGAGGAGCCACCACCGACATCAGACTTGCGACGGCGGGAACGTCTCTTCTTTCCACTTGACTTACGGCGTTTGCCTCCAGCGAGAGTTAACTTTGACGGCATTTTTGTCTATATATAGGGAAGTAAACTTTTTTTTAAAAATTAAATTTAAATAAATGGCACACGTCTATATTGAATTAAATATATCTGATAGAGATTCATTGCTAAAATTTATTTCATTATATGTAGACTCCTCCTTAATAAATGACAAAAAACCAGTAGAAGAGCCACATATTACTCTTTTACATACTTATGATTTTGAGAGGTCTTTGACCATATTAAGATGCTTTAATTCATTAACCAAACAAAAAGATAAATATTCTTTCGAAATTAGTGACATAGTAGTTACTGAAGATGTTATCTATGCATTAGTTCAACCATTAGAAAATAATATAAAAAAATTAATTGATTTCAATCAAATATTACACATAACTTTAGCACTATGGAAAAATATAAAACCCATAGCTGCACTGCATTCTGCTAGAAATTTAAATAAAAATGGAACTCTCAAGCTGAGTTGTGGCGCAATTTGTGAAGGTGAATTGAAAATAAAAATATTTTGAATGGTAAAATATTTATTAATAGTAATAAAATGTTTTCAATCAATTCTACACCAGTAGCACTAACTGCATTATTTAGCGATGTTCGGGATGATGTGTTGTCAGTATATCAGATGACAAATCAACGTCCAGGTATGGAAGATACATATTGCATAAAGGAATATCCTGAAGTAAATCGTATAATTATAGGTGTATTTGATGGGCATTCTGGAAATAAATGCGCCAGATATCTATCGACAGAGTTAGCTGATGCATTAAAGGAAGCTACTATGAAAGAAAAAATAGTAGAAATATTTGAAACTAAAGACCATTACTTTATTGATAACAATCCTAATGATAGAAGTGGTTCTACTGCTGTTATTGCTATCATAGATTATAAAACAAGTATCATTACAATAGTGAATTTAGGTGATTCTCAGGCATTAATTCTAAAAAATAATCAAGTTTTAGTGGAAACAAAGCGTCACTGTGTGTCAGAGCCTTCTGAAAAGGAATATATTGAATCATTTGATGGTTTTAAGGTAGATAACAATAATCGTATTCTTTCACGCTTTCAACATGCTTCAGGTATCAATATATCTAGAGCATTCGGTGACGTTGGTTATAAGCTCCCTCATAAGATTTTAAGAGTTATTCCTGATATATACACTGTTCCAATAGAAGACTGTAGTGAATTACTACTATTTAGTGATGGAATACTAGAAAACAATCCATTTGTGGATTCAGCTGAAATAGCTGATTTTTATAGCAAAAATGGAGCTAAAAGTCTTATAGAAAAAGCTCAGCTAAAATCATATGATAACTTAACTTTATTAACATTTAAATTGAAACCGATGTATATCCCTTTACCACCAGAAAATCGTAAACTTTCACACACAACATTATTAAAGGCTGATTTGGCATATAATTATACTAAAAGGTATATAGATTTTATTGAGTCAGTCGGATATGACCCATACAAAGAATTAGCTGCGTATTATCATACTGTTTTGGAAGAAGCTTTGAGTCTTAAATACAAAGTAAATACTATAAAAAATGAGTTTCCGGACGAGTTGTTAATAGATACCAATGATAAAATGATTTCAGGATTATATACCAAAATGGACATCAAAGTTAATGAGATGCCAGTTTGGAAATATGAAGAAGATAGCTATATACTGCGCATCTATTATCTATTTTATAAAAACGGATGGTCCATAACGAGAAATACTGATGATTTTCTTGATGGAGCTAGTCCTTACAAAAGTCAAACTTCTGAAAAATCTTTATTTAAATCAGTAAAATGGAATCATGTACCGACTAAAAGCAAAATAGATGTAAGTATAAGAGATAATTCTATATTTAAATTTAAAAAGCGGCTATTTGAATTGGAAAGAGAAATAAACGTTATAACGGGTGGTTTACCAACTAAAATGCATGTTTCGCTTCTTCCAAAACCGGAAATATTTGAGAAATTACCCGAAGAAGAAAAGAAAAATTTTGTTAAATTAACGGGTACTAAACTCGAAACAATTATGAAAGAACAGGAAAAGTATGAAAAACTAATATCCGGACTAAAAATTCCAGTATTTTTAGTAGATACAGGAACAATTTTAAGTGCCGCATCTGGGCGATATTTTATAGAAACAATAGAGGATAACACATATCTATGGAAAAAAGAAGTAGTCGTAGACGACAGTCGATTTTGGTTTCTTTACAAAAATAGTGATAAAAAATGGTGCATAACTCATAATTACTATAGACCAGATGCAACTGTTTTAATTGATGCCGATGAGGAGGAATGTGAAACAGCAGCTGATGTAAAACAATGGAAGACATATACTGGGGAATTACTCAATAATATTAGTGTAAAAAATCATAAATTAGATACAGAATATAACTCAACAGAGTTATATATTTATCAAAGATTTAGTAATATTGCATCTATATAGAAAATGTCAAATCAAGTCCTCATAGTTGTTGCGGTACTTTTGGCTATGTATATTTTTGGATGTATTAAAATTAAAACTAATTTTACTAATTTATCTCCTGGAGGTGGGCATCTACCTAGTACCGCATTTTATAAATTCAATCATGCCAATACTCCAGTAAAAATGCCAATCTTTAGAGAATACAAAGATTTACCTGCAGTTAACCATTATAAATATCCCAATCTATATCCAAGTGATGTATTTACTAAGAATAAAGAATTTCCATATTACGAGGAACTTAATTACCCCTCAAGCGGAAGATTTAAATTGAATATTAATTAAATATAATAACCATGACACACAATGTGCTTTATACTAGACCAACACTTATTATTTAACGTGATAGCATATGTACAACAAATACCAAGAGAGTATGAATACAATGCCTACATACCCTGCCCAGAATGTGGAAAACAATTTGTAAGCGGCAAACGTGCGCTTAAACATTACAATCGCCTGAGCTGTGTTTCAATAAAAGAATTGGGCAAACAATGCTATCTGTCGACGGCAAACGCGATGCAATATTCTTCTAAACTAAAACGTGTGATGATACAAAAAATAGACCCCTTCATCATGGTTACTGAAAATACTAAATTGAGTCGTAATAAAATTAGAAATATAGTTACTCAATCAATAACTATACGTGGTGACCTTTTTGGAAAACACAATCCACATATTTATAAAGAAAAACGTGTACGGCAAATGAATCTTTTGAATGAGTTATCAAAACGTAGCAGTAGCCCTATTTTACCTGACTACTTATTTATAATCAGTAATCCAATTTCTATTGATTTAACTGATATAAAAAATAGGAGAGATATTTCTAAATATGTTGATGAAATAATTAAAAAATACGGAACATCTAAAGCTACAAAAACTATGACAGCACCAATAGGATTGTTATCAGAGTAACAAAAAAAATATTTTTTTTTGTTCACCGACTAAGACTCAATGCTAAACGTTCCTCACGTTCCTGTTCTCTTAGCCTGCTTTGAAATACTTCCCTTTTCATTTCTTCTAATTCATCATCGTTCATATTTACAGTTAACTGATGCACTAATGCCTCGTAATCTTTGCGCTCTTCAATTGCTACTGCAAGCAAATACTGTATGTTGGTTCGCTCAGATGTCGCCTCTTTGATGATGTCGACACACTGCCCTATGCGCAATTTATCTATCACTGTACATAGTGTTTCTATAAGATGCTCACTTATCTCATTTGCAACATCAATTGCATCAATAATTGGAGCGGTTTTTTCTCTAAATGTGGAACAGTGAAGTAGATGAATAACTGCAGATGTGTCTATGTATATGAACTTTCTACCTTCTGGTATTTCCACTTTTGGAACGCCATTTAGTTTTAAAAATCTGTCTTCGTTAAAACGACGCAATACTTCTGGGTCAATAACAACTAATTCTTCTGGGTCATATTTCTTGAAGTCCTTTAATACATCCTTAAATAAGTCATTTGGACGGCTATAACCAAGTAACTTACCAATACTGCATAATTGAAAGTAATTACGATATCTTATGCGTCTAAATTTACTCAATTCAGGACGTGTTATAATATGCACTATCTCACACTGCATAAATATACCCTTAACTACATCTGGTACTGACCACGGGTTTAGGACACCTTTCATATATTCCCTATAGGGAACTGATGCTTCATCATTTTTGAGCCAGTCATTAATCCACTTACGAATGTCCGATACTGTTGACATATTTTTTATAGGATTTTGGGGAATCAATTTTTATATATATATCAGGTATGAATCCTGGTCATAGCTTCTGGTTAAAGTTGCAGCGTGATAAGCGCTTATAAACATATAGAGCATATAGAATGGATATCTGCCCATGAAGTTGAAATAGAAAAATATAAGGTTGTAAACGTACATTTACGAATGGGTTTATTCTTATCGGAGGTGTTGAGATATATCAAAACGCACTATAAAAATGACGAAGATTACAAAAATAAGTTAGATAAATTTAGAGCTATTTATAAAGCTTTTAGTGGTTACATTTCACCAAATGATTTTGATATAATATCTTCGGTCTTAAGTTGTCTCTGTTTATTTGCCAAAGATGGTATTTATACGAGTCAAGCCGAAAGTATTAAAAAAAGCATCATTCGTATGGAAAAACATCTACGTATTATAGAAGATAAAAAAAAATGAATTATATATATCATTAGTAACCAACACTTGGATGTGTCCTATTTCAACGCTACAATTGTTACTAGAGGCACGCCAAAAGCTAATAGAATACGATAACTCACAGCGGCACTGTTTGTATAGACTTTTTTCCTGGATTAATAGCATATTAAAAACACATGATTAAATTCATACTGTCACGAAACAGTATTTTTAGCGTCATTTTTCCTCAGAAATTAGATAAATCTGAGTTGCGGTTTTATATGTTTTACATGAATAAATTGATAGAATTCATGAAATTAGTAAGCAGAGCAAGGGGGTACTGTTATTTTATTAACGAAATTAGGGAGTATCAAAAAAGAATCCCACAATTTTATCTTGCAAAGATGATGGAATTGCGTGTAGGTTTGAATCTAAATTTTACCATGTGTCGCAAGAAAGAAAAGACGATAAGAAGTATCCTAAACGAGTGTTCTAAGGAAATCGAGTTAATAGAACATAAAAAATATATGAGTAAAGTTGAAGCAGAAATGCAGTGGCTAACCTGGCATTTAGGCTGAATTAAAAAAAAATGAATTTTTTATAACTTATAAATACCCTAGTCATGTATAGACAGCCAGTACCAGTGCCACCAGTAATTCCAAAGAGAATTAAAGGGGTAACAGAAAAATATAATTATCAATTTCTTATAGAAGATGAATCGGTTATTGACGACTTGACTGTAGACGAAATGTTCTATGTACAAATTTCAAAACCACCTGTATCTGCTAATTTTTCACAAAAAAATAACATTATGTACAACAAAATTATAGAAGATTATGATGCAAAATTTAAGGAGCTCAACAAAAATATCAAACTACCTGATATTTCACCGCTAATTCAACGTCATAAAAAATGCATAGATATTTTGAATGATGAAAAAATAGTTAACATAGAGATGGATACTTTTAATAGAGTTGAAATTTGGTTACGAATAAAAATAATGTTAGAATATGAACATGTTAGTTACAAAATGTTTATACATTTAGAAACTTTTGTTAATTTTAGAAAAATTAACGAAGTAACAAGCAATTTGCCATCTCGTGAACGTCGGCGAGAGGCATTATTTAAAGCAAACAATGAGCTTAGTACAATGAATAGTTTTATGTCTCAGAATTATTGGGATAATTCTGAGGTATTTAGTTATATAACAAACAAAATTACTTCAGTACTGGAACAGATGTATGCTTTGAGCTACAAAAAAAATAAGAAATATGAGTTAAATTATTGTAATGACGTTGAAAAGCCTGACCTAAAAGATTTTATCCCTATATTTGATGAGAAGGTACCAGAATTAGAGGCTTATGATAATTTTATTAATGTATTTAATACTACATCTCGTCCATTATGGAAAACTATACCAAATAGAATCACAACACCTGCAATTAATTATAACTATTATTTATATAGAAAAGACCCCCTCGATTGTGATATTGTGTTTAGAGAGCGGAATTCTTCTGTTCCTGTGGCTTCAATAAAGAATTTAAATAAATTCTTTATTGAAGAGATGCAATCGAGACTTGAAGCGAAGTCTCCTTCGCTATATGAAAAACAACAAAAACAATTGACTGCTTTCTATGACCAAGTTCGTGCGGTTTATGAAAACAATGCTGAAGAAAATGGTGCACTGTTCAAAGAACTATGGAAAAAAAGGACTCTTGAAATTGATGCTTTAAATGAATGATGAAAAAAATGAATTTTTTTTATAGCAAATAACTAAGCGTGTCTAGATAGATAGACATGCAAACCTCACGACCAAAGCCTAAACAAATTTTAACAAAAAACATAATAGACAAAAAAGATGCGGAGATGGATGATATAAAAAAAATACATCAAGAAAGAGAACATAATTTGAAGAAACAACTGGAGCAACAAAAAAAGAATTTCTACCCAACATGCTGTGTATGTATGATAGAACACTTATCAATAATGGTTAGACCATGTAACCATATCTGTTGTTGCCAAGGTTGTCTTCCGTTTTTGCAGAATATTTGTCCTATTTGCAAGAAACGTATTAATTCATCTGAGAGGGTTTATATGAGCTAGATACTTTTTACTTTTTTTGTTTTATATATGAACTCTTCTATGGCTTCAAAAATGCGTTAAATTACCTCAGTAACATTTATCGCCCTCTACAAATATTTTGTGTTTACTCAAAAAAAATGAATTTTGCGATGCTAGAGTTAACCATTGATTAGGGAATCAAAGTATTTGTTTCCCAGCTACAGTTTCTGTACTTTGTTGACGTTCTCGGTCGCAATGAACGGATACTGCAAGGAGGAGTGGGAGGAGTGGTGTGTGGAGAAAGCTGCACAGGTCGAGGAGTTGGAGCAGAAGGTGGCAAAATGCACGAAAACCATCAAGTTCTTCAACGGAGCTGCCAAGAACACCCACAAGGTGACGGGCACTTGTTTGGACCATGCTGGTAGCAAACGACAGCTGGACTTCAGGGCTGGGGAGCTTCAACGTGAACTTGAAGAGCTGAAGAAGAAGTTGGAGGATGCAAAGTATCACGAGGCATACGCTACCCGTATCTGCAAGTGCTGGGCTGATGTGTGGGTGACTGCGTTGCGCTACGGGATGACTCCAAAAGACGCAGACGAGATGATTTACGAGTTGATGGAAGAGGAGTACGCTATCCACGGGGCAAACTGGAAGGAGTGCTAAGGAGATGTTTTCAGATGGGAATCTTTTCGGGGGGAACTTTTTCGGGGGGGAACTTTTTCGGGGAAACTTTTTCGGGGGAACTTTTTCGGGGGAACTTTTTCGGGGAAACTTTTTCGGGGAATAAAAAGACGTAAAGTAAGTGCAGTCCAACAAGACTGCACTGAAATGCTCTTTTTTATATAAAACAAAAAAATGAATATTTTATAGCCATACATAACCAGCTTTTAAGAGTTCAGCATCAGAAAGAGATGTCTTCTCTCGAACTGTTTGTCCGTCGTATTCCAGACAATGCTCTGGAATCCTTCACAGTTGACTACATGGCAACTGTGAAGGATTTAATCAAAGAAATGCAGTTTGACCAGAAAATGAAAGTTAGGGTTAGCTTCCAGGGGCAGAATATTAAAGATGTCAACTCATCTTTTGCTGACCTCGGCATTGGAAACGAGTCTGTTATTGATGTGGAAGCATACACCCACACATGGGTTTTTACAACACGAGAACTATACAAAGCAATTGATTGTCCTGACCCAAAATATGGCAATATGCGCTACTGGGATGTCTCGGCTGTCTATACCATCAAAAAAAATGATTTATGCATTACTATAGTAGCCCTGGAGCCGCGACACGCCGAATGTGCCAGCCTTGGCGTCAATTGCGATAACCGCAACTATATGTGTTCTCTTCTGTCG
>JACCDO010260814.1_pt1 | contig 24459 bp, 14 predicted proteins | sample 7446101 | NCBI WGS metagenome assembly JACCDO01 (sample SAMN15323440, study PRJNA562643) | freshwater metagenome | isolation source: river surface water | place: USA:Blue River Watershed | collected 2017-08-16 | reverse complement strand
CTCTCTGTTTGAGATACTTTGACTAAAGCTTCATTCCATAGATTTGATTGATGATCAAAAACCCAATTACTCCAATTACCAGATACAGAAATTGGTTTTTGACTCAATAATCTCAATCTGACTTTGGCATAGGGTAAAAATTTATAAACGCTATCATTATAGTGTTGTTGCCAAAGCGCATAACCCGCTTCATCTTCGATCAAAACATCTAAAATCAATCGTTCATCAAAATCATATAATAGATCGATCCATTCAGCTGAAATATGAGATTCTGCTGTATTTTCAAAATCTGCAAAACTAATGCCTTTTAGATTTTGCCATTTGGTTTTCTCATATAAAGCTCTACCGAGTTCGCTCTTGAGAGAAATCACCAAACCATTTAATTGTTTTTGGGGCATGAGTACACAAGAACCACTTTGCACTCTCCCCAAAATCCCTTCAATTTTCTTCAAAAATGATTTATGGAGGTAACCAGCAACATCTTCATTTTGATTGAGCCAAAGTTTCCAATCAAATTCTTCCAATAAAGCCCTAGATAACAACCAAGCTGTTTCTCCAGTCTTATCTAAACCATTTTGACTTTCTCTAGACCAGTACATAAATTTAGATTCAGCTGGATCAAAGAAAAATTGATCCATACTCCCAATAAACAATGCACCCGCTTTGAGTTTGTCAGCATAACTTTGGAATACACCTTGAGAGAGCAAATCTCCAGCAGCAATATATACAACAGCATCAATATCTTCAGATGCTAATGCTTGAATCGAATGATTTAATGCCCTACCCTCTTCTATGGTGCTTTGATAAGACAAGAGTTTCACATCAAATGATTGACATAAACTCAAGAGTTCTTCATCTTCTACACAATGAAGATAGATTTGAATATCGAGTTGATGAGTAAGAAGATTTTTAATCTCTTGATACCATTTAAACATCAATTTTAGCATTTTGGGGCGATGATGAGATTTGATCAAAACCGCTAATCTTGGTGTTGTTCTTGTTAAAAGCGTTTTGATAAATGTACCACTATTTTGTTTAGGAGAGGCCGTTCTGATTTTTTTTACCATTTGAAAATCCTAGAAGAGAGAGTTTAAAACATAAAGGTTAAATGCATTTGAAGGGTTTGAGCCACTTTGGCTTCAAGTAGAATTTTGCTACCTTGGGTATCTAGTAGATTCATCCCAGACATGGGGAATAAAAAGCCATATAAAATCGACCAACGGAAACGATTGGTTTCTAACATGTAAGCTTCTGCATTTAACTCTAAACCAAGGGGTCCTTGTTTACCACTTGTATATTGGCTTTTGAGCGCCATAGAATAGATCAAAGAAATCTGCATCCCCCAAAACTCATCCTTTTTCTTTGGGATTTCTAAGCCAAAATAAGGCTTGATATAGGTCGCATTAAAAATCCCACCCAGCACTTCCCTAAAGAGAATGAGATCCACCAAATAATCACGATCAAATCGGAATGAACTCAAAGTACCATCTCTGTTATTTGGGTCAGAGAATTGACCATTTCCATAATAACCACCATTGCGATCACCAGAAGCACTCCCATGTAATAAGCCCCAACGAATATCCTTGTACTTCGCCCTAAACTCCATGGCATAGCCCCAAGATTGTATGTTCTTTTGGCGATTTTTAATGATTTGGGTACTGGGACAATCTGCAACGCTTAATGTAGGATCGCTACAAGATTCCGCTGGAAATTTATTATACGCTAGCGTTGGGACATTTTTCATAGACCCAAACATCCCAGCTGCTTCTATTTTTAAGTCATAGTTTTCTTTGGGTGTGGGATGATATGAAAGACTGAGAAATAAACTGGGTTGATAGAGAAAGGATTGGCTATTGATCAAGAGATAATCGCTGTTTTTGAGTGCCAAGGCATTGGTGCTATTTTTGAGAACACTGGAATACTCTTGATTTTTAATGATGTTATACAAACCCCATTCAAACACAGCTTTCCCATCTTTGAGTTTTTCTTTTCTCAAAGAGAGTTCACTATCACTAATGGCACGTTGTTGTAGCGTCACAGCAAATTGATTGACATCATCTCTTTGATCAAAATCCTTTGCTTGTCCATAGGCTTGATTGATGGTATTGATTTGATTATTCCACCCTGTTGCCCCTTCTGATGGGAAATCCCAAGCCAAAGAGATATACGTATCGAGTTGTTTGGTGCTCAATTGTAAACGATCAATACTATCACCAAAATCACAGTTCAAACACTGTCCACCATTCGCCATAATCCCAAGACCCCAATGGTGTCTCATTCTACCCACTTCGATTTTTAATAATTCATTTTCCCATTCAGCCCAAACATTTTTAAGTCTAAATGCAGATTGATAGCTATTAATCCCCACTTCTACAGGTCTTTGGCTATCTGCAAAAAACTCAAAAGGCACATCAGGTCTGCTATACAAAGAAGCTGGCCCACCATCTACACTACTCCCAAGGATGAGATTATCTGCAATATCGATTGTGGATTTAATTCTCAATCTTTCAGAGATATGTAGAATAGGTTCATACCTAAATCTAATATTTGCAAATGAAAGCGTATCTGATTTGCTCTTGAGATTCTGAAGCTTAGAAAGGGTAGGCAAAACAGCAGAACTGCCTCTTTGTTCAGCCACAGAATAAGTATCCAAATCAAAATTATGGAGCATATTGGCTCTGGCTCTAAAATACCCATGATGTTCTATGTAAAAACGAGAACCACCGCTTTCTTCCTTGAGCTTATCCCAATTAAACTGCATGTTCTTATTGTCTTTTTGATCAAAATTCACAAGTTGATCATTCGCTGGTGCTGGTGTATTCCAAAGAGAAGATCCTGTATTTTGATTGGTTTGATCTTGTTTTTGAGGCTCTTGGGCATACACATTAGGGTTTGAGATGAGCAAAAGCAAAAATAGAACTATTTTTAACCGAGAAAAACAGTGTAAATTATGAATAGAAACGACCACGCTAAAACTCTCGTAATTTAATGAAAACAATATGCATTATGTAGCATGAAGATATCGCTTCGTCAATGCACTCTCTTGAGGATCAATACAATCAAGGTATTTTGTCAAGCAATCTGACACGTGCACTGGGAAATATTTGCTTCACTTGATATTCTAAATTCTCTTTTAATTGAATCGTGAGAGATGACTTAAAACACAATATTGTTTTTTCTTTGGTCAAGATATTCATATAAAGCGGACATTTCCCTTCCAAATCTTTGTGTTTGATCAATTGCTCAAATTGGGGCAGATTGTGCAATGATTTCGCATCTTCTTCAATATTGATTTCAATCGCTTTGGTTTTACTAGCCACATAATCCACAAGTCCCATCAACGTAGGCCTTTGGTTATGATTTTCGATTTGTAATTTTAAAATCGTATCTTTCTCTGCATCTCTTGGAATACTCACTCTTGCGACAATCACAAGAGGGTCTTTACTGCCCATTTCTTTATAATATTGATTTAATACATCTTCGCTGACCATCGCTTCTATGGTATCATATTTATCTTCGATCTTGATAAATCCAATGGTTTTCTCTTTTTTAAAAGTCCTTAATTCACTGATCATACCGACCAAAATAATCTCTTCATTATGTTCAAATCTGCTTAAATTTTTGAGGTTTTGACAATTCACCAAACCAGTAAAAGAATCAAAATGATCCAAAGGATGTCCGCTGACATAGAATCCTAATGTGTTTTTTTCATTTTGAAGCAGTTCTTTTTTGGACCATTCTTGTATAGAAGAGAATTCCTTAAATTCATCTTCCGCTGTATTCTTGTTTTTACCCTTACTGTCTTGAGCATCTCCACCAAACATATCGAGCAAATTCCCTTGACCTGATGCTTGATCTTTTTGCTTTTGCTGACCTAATAATAAAAACTTCTCAATGGCCTTAGATAATCTTTGTCTAGGTTGACCAAAACAATCAAATGCACCTGCTTGTATCAGTGTTTCTACCACTTTTTTATTGACTCTTCTTAAATCAACACGATTGAAGAAATCACTAAAACTGGTGAATTTCCCTTCTTTTCTGGCTTCCAAAATCGCATCTACCGCTGCTTCACCCACACCCTTAATCCCATTTAAACCAAAGAGAATTTCACCTTTTCTCACATCAAATGCCAAATCCGATTCATTAATCGATGGGGGTAAAACCCGAAGTCCCATATTCAATGCATTTCGCACACCTTTGGATACCTTTTCTGGGTTATCTCTATCGTTTGTCAATACAGATGCCATAAATTCAGCTGGGTAATGCTGTTTCAAATATGCTGTTTGATAGGTCAGTAAAGCATAAGCTGCCGAGTGAGACTTATTAAAACCATATTCAGCAAATTTCTCCATCACATCAAAAATCGATGTTGCCAAAGATTCTGGAATCCCATTTTTGGCGGCACCTTCATTGAATACCACCCTTTGTTTTGCCATTTCTTCAGGTTTCTTCTTCCCCATCGCACGTCTCAATAAATCTGCCCCACCCAAACTAAAATGAGCGAGAATTTGTGCGATCTGCATGACTTGCTCTTGGTATACAATGACCCCATAGGTTTCCTTTAATACCTGCTCAAGCAAAGGATGATCATACACAATAGGCTCTCTGCCATGTTTACGATTGATAAAAGAATCCAACATCCCTGAATTTAATGGACCCGGACGATAGAGCGCAACAGCTGCGATAATATCTTCAAAAACGTCTGGTTTTAGTTTTTTGAGCAACCCTTGAAACCCAGTAGATTCTAGCTGAAACACACTTTCAGTTTCACCACTGCTGATCAAATCATAAGTAGGTCTATCTGTGAGCGCCAAAGTATTGATATCTAGCTTTTCATGATTTGCTTTTTTGCGATTGATCATTTTCACAGCATGTTGAATCACAGTAAGGGTTTTGAGTCCCAAAAAGTCAAACTTCACCAAACCCGCTTGTTCCACTTCATCTTTGGCAAATTGGGTCACAAGTTCACCATTCCCACCTTTAAATACTGGACAATAATGCCAAAGCGGTAAATCACCAATCACCACACCTGCTGCGTGCATCCCCACATTTCGATTTAAACCTTCTAGTTTTTGAGCGATATCAAAGAGTTGTTCATTCTTAGGCTCTAAACTCATATTTTTGAGTCTAGGTTCTTCATTCATCGCAGCTTCAAGGGTTTCCGCATTATCTGGAATCAACTTAGAAATCGCATCTGTTTCATACACTGGCATGCCAAGCACTCTACCCACATCTCTGATCACACCTTTGGCTTTGAGCGCACCAAAAGTTGCGATTTGCCCTACATTGAGTTGTCCATATTTTTGGGTGACATAACCAATGACTTCTGTTCTTCGATCCATACAGAAATCAACGTCAAAGTCGGGCATACTCACTCTTTCTGGGTTCAAAAACCTTTCAAAGAGTAAGCCATAAGGAATGGGATCAAAATCTGTAATTCTCAAGACATAAGCCACAAGAGAACCAGCACCTGAACCACGTCCAGGGCCGACTGGAATATCATTTTGTTTAGCCCAATTGATAAAATCTTGAACAATAAGAAAATAACCCGGAAATTGCATACGAATAATCACACCGAGTTCCATATCCAAACGATCTTTATAGAGTTGTTCGTTATATTCTTTATTGATGAGTTTAAACTCTTCAAAACGCTCTTTTAAACCCTCATGTGATCGATGTGTCAAAAAAGAATCTAGGTTATAGCCATCTGGGACTTGGTATGTGGGTAAAAAGATTTTGCCTAGGGTGATTTTCAGTTGGCAACGATCAGCAATGGCATTGGTATTTTGAATGGCATCCAAAAAATCAGTCCCCAAAATATCATGTACTTCTTGGGCTGATTTAAAGTAATATTCATTGCATTCAGCATATTCATCATGGAAAGTATCTAAGGTCAAACCTTGAGAAATACAACTCAATACACTTAATGATTGTCCATCTTGGGCTTTGAGATAAAAACATTCATTGGTCGCACACAAGGAAATTTTGTGATTCAGATTGAGTTCCCTAAAGAATTGATTGATTTTTTGATGTCTTGCAGAAGAAATCGATTGTACTTCCAAATAAAAATGATCTTGCCCAAAGAGTTCATGAAAAATCAAAGCCCATTTGCTCGCTTCTTCTTTTTTTCCTTGATAAATCGCTCTTTCTATGATCCCCCTGACCCCACCAGATAGCACAATCACCCCTTCTTTGTTTTCTTTGAGCAGTTCAAGATCTACCCTAGGAATATCATTGACATAACGGTGATCTAAATAAGCTTTACTGACAATTCGCTTTAAACTTTCATAACCACTTTCATTCTCTGCAAGCAAAACCAAATGATGATAGTCTTTGTCTTTGATATTGCTTACAAAATAAACTTCACAACCAATAATCCCTTTCACTGCACTGTCTTTGGCATTAAATTTCTTATAAAAATCTACAGTCCCAAACATATTTCCACGATCAGTCATCGCTACAGCTTTAATTTGCTTGGGGACAGATTCTTTATAAAGTTTGGCAAGGGGCGCAACACCACATAATAAACTATATTCAGTATGAACATGTAGATGGGAAAAAATAAGATCACTCATAAAAAACCTATGAAGATAAAACTAGGGCATGAAAAACGCTATTAAACACTTAGTTTATCAAAAAATTGAGAAAAGTCGATGATAGAAATTTGAGGTGTATTGATATAATTAAGATTTATTTCTTTTGCCAAGCAGGTGGTGCTGGCATAGGTTCATCATCTGATGCCCAAAAACTATCATTGAGGTTATTTGGATTGTCTGGTGTCTTATTTCTAGCAGCACTGGCTAAACTGTCCACTCTATTGACAAATGATTGTTGTTGTGGTGGTTGTGGTTGTCTCAATGGAATTTGTACGGGTTGTACGGGTTGAAATTGTTGAACAGGTTGGATTGCTTGAGATTGAATAGGTTGGATTGTTTGAGATTGAATGGGTTGAATGGGTTGGATAGGTTGGATGGGTTGGTTTGATGAATATGATATTGGCGCTTGGATATGAGGTTGATTGGGATGATTTTGTCTTACTGGATTTGGGTTTTGATTTTGATATTGTGCCCCTTGATACATGGATTGTTGGGGTTGTTGGGGTTGTTGATTAAAGCTACCAGATGGAGTTTGATAACTGCTATTGGGATTCATGTTGGGATTCATGTTGGGATTTGGATTTTGTGGATGGACATATTGAGGGGTAAAACCATTGCCCAAACCTGTAGGTTTCAAAACGGGTGGATGAAATGGTATTTTGTTGATTTGAGGGGCTATCGGAGGTTGAGGAGGTTGAGGTTGTACAGGATATGGATTTGGTTGAGTACTAGTAATCGCTGTTGGTCTTGGAGAAACACCTGTCACTATATTATTAGCAGGATTTTGTTTTGTCAGATCACTCGCAGTCACTCTTGTAGTCACGATATTCTTGGGAATTAAGAAATCATTATCTTCATTCTTAAACCCAGTCGCAATCACTGTGATTTTAATGCAATCTTCTCCCACTGATTCATCCACAGAGCAACCAAAAATCAAATTCACTTCTGGATCAGCATCTTCTTGAATCATATTTGTGGCTTCATCCATTTCCTTTAAAGAAATATTAGAACCTGTATAATTGATCAAAATCCCTGTCGCACCTTTGATGTGCATTGTGTTAAGCAAAGGACTAGAAATCGCTTGTTTGGCTGCAGTGAGTGCTCGATCAGGACCACTTGCAGTACCCGTACCCATCAAAGCATAACCTTTTTGGGACATAATCGATCTCACATCTGCAAAATCGACATTGACCAAACCATGTTTATTGATCAAATCACTAATCCCTTGAACTGCATTGAAAAGCACTTGGTTGACCATATTGAATGATTCTTGAAGGCTTTGGTTGGGATTGGTTAAAGACAATAAATTTTGGTTAGGGATCACAATAATGGTGTCAACTTCTTTGATCAATTCTGTAATACCACCATTTGCCTTTGCAAATCGGCTTTTCCCTTCAAAATTAAAAGGTGTTGTCACCACAGCAACAGTCAATGCACCTAAACTCTTGGCTACTTTAGATACCACTGGTGCAGCCCCAGTACCAGTACCCCCACCCATCCCAGCAGTCACAAATACCATATCAGCACCTTGAAGGGCTTGTCTGATTCTTTCGATATCTTCTTCTGCAGCTTGTTTGCCTACATTGGGATTAGCACCAGCACCTAAGCCAGAGGTAACACTCATCCCTAACTGTATTTTATTATGGGCTTTAGAATTTTGGAGGGCTTGTGCATCTGTATTTGCCACCCAAAAATCTACATTGGCCAGCCCTTGGCTCAACATCGTATCAATTGCATTCCCACCACCACCGCCCACCCCTACAACCTTGATTTTTGCGCCATTAGATGGAACATATTGAATACCATTACCATGAGATAGACTATGCATAAAAACCTCTTTATCAAGAAGGATGGATGATTGAATGTCTTTTAAAAAACATTGGTTTTCTATTCAAGCAATTTTGCTCGAAAATCACAACTAATATTATTATATTTTTTTAAAATCCCTAGTATTTCGATCAAAATGGATCAAAACCATGCAAAAAAGCTTTTTTTATTCTTTTCTATTTTCATATTATTTTCATTGATCTCGTTTAAAGACCTCAACCAAGTGCTAAACCATTGATTATGTTTATTTCTTAAGACTGATAGCACTAGTCCATTGACAGTGGCAAATTGCGGGGGCAAAACCAAATCTTTGGTGCCGCTTTGCGTGGGTTTCACGCGTTTTACTTCAATTTTAAACACTTCTTCTGCAAGAGAGACAATGCCTTTTAAGAGGGCTGTGCCACCGCTTAATACCATAATGGTATTGTGTAGATCGATTTGTTCTTGTTCTAATTTCACCCTAATATTACTAAATACTTCCCTTAAATAATTCTCTACTACCAAATTCAGTTGATATTGACTGATTTGTTTTGGTTTTTTGGGGTGTGCCAAAATGATTTTTTGATCTTCATTGACTTGATCACACACCTTGGCAAACTTGATTTTCAAGAACTCAGCTTCATCTGAAGATACATCGAATTTATTTTCAATTAATTCATTAATATCATTTCCTGCTTGATGAAAAGTCTTAAAATAATAGGGTTTTTGATCATTGAAAATCATCAATTTTGTACAATCTGCACCGATATCCAAAAAGGCAAATTGTCTGTGCTCATTGCTATGATACATCGTTTGAGATAGGGCAAGTTGATCACACATAATATCAGTAGGCACGAGACCTGTGATTTTGGTTAATTTATTAAATGCTTCAATAATACTCTTGTGGGTAAATAATAAAAACATCTCTGCTTTGAGCGTTAATGCTGGTTTAGACCAAGGATAATCTACTTTTTGCTTTTGATCGATTTCATAGTTCTGCACAATTGTATGTGTGATTCTATTGGTGATTCCATGTTGTTGGGTATAATACTGATGTCCGCTTTGTAATAATTGGGTGATATTGGCATGGGAGATCACCCCCCCAGAAATACTGCTCAAAGGAGATACTGCATTGAGTCCAAAAAATAATCTACTAGAGAGACATATTGCTGTTTGAGAAGGTTTACAAGAAGCACTATCAATGACCCGTTCTATGCCCAAAGTCAATACTTCGCTCAATCGATCATAAGAAGTGATTTCTCCCTTACTAAAACCTTGGGTAGGAATACTAGAAACAGCGATAATATCGATATCTTCTTCGTTTTGTAATCCCATCGCAAATTTAATATCATAAGACCCTATATCTATCCCCAAAACAACATCTTGCTTTTTCATATCAATGCCTCTACTGCCTAGGGTTGTGTTTTTTGATCGTGATTTGATGTTTGAGGGTTCAGTAAACTCTGTGTATCAAAGGAACTTTCTTCAACAATCGCTTTGCTCAAATCTTCACTCAGCAGAATATAGCTGACATTGCGATCTTGTTCATAGAGATAACCTAGGATTTTTTCCAAATAGGCAATTCTTTGTTTAAAATGATCATTTCCCAAAGATACTCTTGTATGATCTAACATGAGCTCTATTCTCCCTGTTTGAGAGACATAGATATCGCTGAGTTTCTTGTATTTTTTGAGATTGCTTTTTTCATATAATTCATAGGTATAAATCGCTTTACTCATCAATAACTGCCCGATTTTTTGAGTTTTGGGATCATCAAAAATCGACTGTGGTAAACCGCTAATAATGGGAAGATTCTTTCTTTCCTTTGGCGTAATTGCCACAAAGGGCATTCCACTTTCGTCTACTGCCATCAATGAACCAAGAAGTGCAACCCCTTTGGTTTTTTTTTCTTTGACTTCGATCTTTAGATAATTCGGAAAATGTTTTTCTATCTTAAAATCGGCAACCCAAGGATGTTCTTTGAGCTTTTTTTCGATGGGTTTTACATCGATTTTAAAGAAATTTTCTTTGTCTTTTTTGAGTTGCAAATAAGAAATCAACTCATCTGAATCTATTTTTTCATTACCAACCACAGCAAAATGTTGAATCTTAAAACCAGAAAATGAAGTTGCTGTTTGATAGCTAATGACAAGTAAAAATGAAAAAGAGAGCAATAATAATAGCCTACTGAGAAATAGATTGGGTTTCTCAAGTTCATCTGCATCTTCAAAAGAATCATCTTCATCTTCAAAAGAATCATCATCATCTTCATCTTCATCTTCAACACGCATATCTTCAGATACTGGTGTTAATTGACTGAGAAAGGCTTGGGCTTGATTGTCTTTCATCAGTGGGGTATTTTGGGGTTCAATCTTGGATGCTTGATGTTTACTAGGATTTAATAGTTCTTCGGGTGAAACAGGATTCTGAAAAAAACCATCTAAATCATCTGATTCATCTTGATTTTTCTTGGGCTGATGAATTTGAAATTCTTCTGTTTGAGGATAGGCTTTATGCTGATCAAAAACTTGGAAAAACGTTGAAGATTGGGGCTTTTTTTTAGACATTTTTATTTTTTAATATCATTTTGAGCGTGCTGTAAAATCAAATCAACCAAAGCATCAAAGCTCAATCCTCTTTGAGCTGCAATTTTTGGCACAAGGCTGCTTTGAGTCATCCCAGGTAAGGTATTCATTTCTAATGCAATGGGATATTGAGAATTTTGAATCATCAAATCCATTCTGCTTACCCCTCGGCATCCCAAAGCGATATAGCCCTTTTTGGCATAATCATAAGCTAAATCCAATACTTGAGGCATTAACCTAGGGGGAATATGATAAGTGGTATCTCCCCTTTGGTATTTGGCTTGATAATCATACCAACCTTCACTGGGTTCAATTTCTTCCCCGCCCCAAACCTCTCCATTAAAAAGAGTCACTGAAATTTCAGGTCCCAAAATCCAAGTTTCGATTAGCCAAGCATAAGTATCACCTTCGTTTTTAACACGCTGCATCACTTGTTCTAGTTCTTCATAAGTAGCACAGCGACTGACACCCACACTTGAACCTTCAGAACAAGGTTTAAACACCCAAGGTCCTTGGGGTAATTGAGATTGATCTGGGATGGCTTGATCGATATGCCAAGATAAACCTTGAGCGATGGGAATGCCAACTTGTTCAAAAATCTTTCTGCTTAAACTTTTATCCATTGCCAAAACACTGGCTTTGAGTCCTGAACCAGTATAAGGAATTCCAAGCCACTCCAAAACACCTTGAATAATCCCATCTTCACCATAAGTACCATGTAATCCATTATAAACGACATCAAATTGACCAGCGATTAATTTTTGGGATAAATCCAAATCTGGGTCTATTTGTTCAACATCATAACCCAATCTCAGTAGTGCATCATATACTGCTTTGGCTGTGCGTAAACTGATTTCTCTTTCTTGAGATTTACCACCTGCAAGGAGTGCTACTTTTTTAAATTTTCTTGTGGTCATGTTGATTAACTTTTCTTTTTAGCGTTGTTTTGAGCTGATTTACATAAGCTAAGTTCTTGTTGTTCTTTGAGGGTTGAAAGGAAAAAAACCTTCTTTCTGAGGAGTTGTGCTTCTTTTTTGGAATACCTGCCCTGTTTAGAAATATTGAGTAAAACGCCTACACAACAACAAAATGTCAATAAAGAAGTACCACCATAGCTAATAAAAGGCAAGGTAAGTCCCTTTGTAGGTAATGCATCTAAAGCCATACCCATATTAAAGAAAGCCTGAAATACAATAAAGATTGTCAGTCCACTGCTGAGCAATGAACCAAAGACTGTAGAAGCACAAATAGAGATTTTGATTCCACGATATAAGAAAAGAATAAAAAGGCTTAATACGATAAGCGCCCCAATGAATCCAAACTCTTCTCCAATGATATTAAAGATAAAATCAGTATGGGACTCTGGAAGGAAATCAAATTTTTGTTGGCTTTGACCTAAACCTAAGCCAGTTTTATGCCCTTTGGCAAAACTAATAATGCCTTGTTTAATATTGTAATGAATCTCATCTTCCCCAAAGAATTTGAGTAACCGTTGGGCAACGTGTCCCTGAAATGGTGCAATAAGCACTAAAATAAAAGAAAAAGAAAAAACGGTTAATAATACCAAACGAATAGGAAGCCCAGCCAAAATGACAATACCAGCAGTAAAAATCAAAGAAAATAACAGGCTCCCCATGTCGGGTTGATAAAACAATAAAACCCCCCAAACCACAGCAATTGATAGGTATTTGATTTGCTTTAATAGATGATTTAAATTCAATGTCATGTCTGAATAGAGATATGCCATATAATTAATCCAAGCGATTTTAAATAATTCTGCAGGTTGAATATTCACAGGTCCTAAGCTAATCCAACGATAAGCGCCATTGACTTCTTTTGCAAAATAAAGCACAGCTACTAGTCCACACAATGTGAAGATCAAAATCAATATAGCAAGTCTTTTCCACATCAAATAAGGGATATAAGATATGGAAATCATCAAGATGATCCCCAGAATTGCAAATTTAAGCTGATTGGAAAAGAAATGATCTGTGTTTTGAAAAATATCTTTGGACTGATCGATGCTTGATGAATATACCATGACTAGGCCAATAGACATCAAACAAAAAGTAATCACCAATAGCCCAAAATCAAATTCACCTTGTTTTTGACTTTGATGGATTTTATGGGCATTTGCTTGTTCTGTACGCCAAAAACTAGGGATTTTAAATATAATTTGATTCAGTATGTCCTTTAAATTCGTCAACATCGTTCACTCCCTTATGTGATTATCTCAGTTTAAGACTGATTAAAGCCAACAAAGAGAGTAAAAAGGAAATCATCCAAAATCGAATCACAATTTTAGGTTCAGTCCAACCAATTTTTTCAAAATGATGGTGGATGGGGGCCATCTTAAAGATTCTTTTTTGTCTGAGCTTGTAGGATGTGGTTTGCAAGATCACAGATAATGCTTCTACCACAAATAAACCACAAATCACGAGCGAAAGCAGTTCATTGCGGGTTAAAACAGCCATCATCCCTAGCGCCCCACCCAAAGCCAAAGCACCTACATCTCCCATAAATACCTGAGCTGGGTAGGTGTTATACCACAAGAATCCTAGACCAGCACCGATTAATGCTGCTGCAAATACAGCCAGTTCGCTGGCTTCTGGTACATAAGGTAGATTCAAGTAATTGGCGAGGTTGAATTTAAAGAATACACCATTCTCAGCAGGTAGATAAAGCACAGAACCTGCTGAATACGCCAAGATCAAAAAAGTACCAGCAGCGATCATCACAGGTCCAATGGCCAACCCATCTAAACCATCTGTTAGATTGACGGCATTGCTTGTACCTGTTACCACACACATGGCAAAGGGAATAAATAACCAATAAGGCAAGGGCAGATAAAAGCGTTCAGGAGAGACAAAAGGAAGATAGATCCCGGGTTCAAAGCCTGTTTTATAGATGCATAACAAACTGAGCACCAAACAACTCAAGGTGAATTGCCAAAATAGCTTATATCTCCCAGCCAAACCTTTGGTATTTTTCTTGGAGATTTTTAAGTAATCATCCACAAAACCAATGACACCATAGCTTAAAGTAATCGCCAAACTCGCCCAAACATAGATATTGCTAAAATCCATCCAAAGGATTGTGGACATCCCCATCACCAATAAAAGCAAGATCCCGCCCATGGTGGGAGTCCCCGTTTTTTTGAAGTGCGTTTCTGGCCCATCATTTCTGACAACTTGTCCAAAATGTTTAATCTGTAAGAATTCTATAAATCTTGGATAGAGCCAAAGACTTAAGATCGCTGCCGTTACCATTGCCGCGATTACCCTAAAAGATACATATCTGCCAACTCTAAGAAAGCTGAGTGTATCGGAATAATCCTGTAGGATTGAAAATAACCAAACAAACATTTGAACTCCTTAAATTGTCCCATTTGTTTTGAGCAAAGGAAGCAATCTCTCTAAACTAGCGCCTCTAGAGCCTTTGATTAAAAGTGCATAGCTTTCTTTAGCACAATTTTGAGAAATAGCATCTGCTAGTTTTTCTATTTCATCAAAATAAAAATGAGTTGTTGACTTAAATCCATGCGCCAAAGCGCCTAAACTGATTTGTTGAGCGTGTTGCCCAAAAGTAAATAAAAGTGTTTGAGCATCTGCGTGTTTGGCACAAAATTCACCCACTTCAAAATGCAAACTTTCACTGCTTTCACCCAATTCCCTTAATTCACCCAAAACCAAGATTTTAGCGCTTTTTTGGGCGTTTATAAAAGCAGTAATCGAACTCATCATCGATTGAGGGTTTGCATTATAGCAATCAAGCCAAAGTTGTTGACCATTTTTCATGACAGAGATTTCTCCTCTGAGATGGGGAATGGGCATTTGTTTAAGCGCTTCAACAGCACGATAAAGATCTAAACCCAGGAAATCAATAACTGCCAATACAAGCAATGCATTTTTGAGATGATGTTCACCACTTAAAGGAAATTCAAACTGCAGTAGTCCTTGGGGGGATTGTATTTTAGCTTTGCTTTGTTGAGATGTAAATGATTGATCAAAACAATGCCAGTTTTGATCATCAATTTCATGTCGATGTGCTTTTAAACCCAAAGTAGCGATCTGTTTATAGGGTAAATCACTTAGGAAGAAGGCATGCCCTTCTTTGGGTAAAGCTTCAAAAATTTCACCTTTGGCTTTGGCGATATTCTCAATGGTTTTTAACCCTTCCAAATGCGCTCTACCAATGGTTGTAATCAAAGCAATCGAAGGTAAAGACAGTTGTGCTAAAAACGAGATTTCATTTAAAGCATTCATGCCCATTTCAATGACTGCATAACGATCTGATGGTTTTAATCTCAGTAGGGTTAAAGGGACACCTAAATGATTATTGAGATTGCCTTTGGTGGCAAGGGTAGGGGCAAATGCCTTTAAACAATGATAAAGCATTTCTTTGGTTGTTGTTTTGCCATTACTCCCTGTTAAACCGATCAAAGTCCCATGGAAATATCTCAATCGATGGGCTTTGGCAAAGAGTTGTAATGCCCATAATGGTTGATTACATGCAATCACTGTGGGTTTGGTTTTGAGCTTTAATGTAGCAAAGAGATGATCAAAATATTCAAATACCTGTGTGTTCTTCTGCCAATCTCTTGAAACCACAATACAACTCGCCCCTGCTTGTAATGCTTGGGGGATAAACTCATGTGCATCTCTTTGTTGTTTGAGGCAAAAAAAGCATTGTTTGGGTTGAATACTTCGAGTGTCAATGGATACCCCAGTGAGATTTTGGTGGTTTCCATAGATGATTTCACCTTGGATATCATTTACTAGGTCTACTGTATTCAAGAGAAGATATTGGTCTTCTAGGGCTTTTCTGCTGATGTGGGCATCATCAAAATCATAACGTATGCCATTGATTTCTTGATAGCTTTCATGTCCTTTGCCAGCAATGAGAATAAAATCATCTTCTTGAGAAGAAATAATACAAGATGTGATGGCTTCTTTGCGATCTAGGACAACAGTCACTTGATTTTGTTTGAGTTGATCAATGCCTTTTTGATTCTCTACGAGTCCAGCACTTAAGGCACCAGCTAGAATTTCTTGAGCGATTGCACTTGGGTCTTCTGATCTGGGGTTATCATTACTGATGATAACCATATCCGCCAAAGCAGAAGCTTCACCCATTCTTGGGCGTTTTCCTTTATCTCTATCTCCCCCACATCCAAAAATCAACTTGATTTTACCTTTGACCAAGGGTTTGAGGGTTTGAAGCACATTGATAAGTGCATCTGGCGTATGGGCATAATCCACAAGGATATGGGGGTAAGCACGACTGGGGGCATCTGCTGGTAATTTGATTTTTTGCATTCTGCCTTTCATCTCAAAATGCATTAAAACATCTGATATTTTTTGGTCACTTACACCGAAATAAATCGCAATACTCACAGCTGTTGCGATATTATAGGCATTAAATGCGCCCACAAGCGGTGATTTAATGCTGACACTTCTCAGTGGTGTATGCAATATCCCTTCAATTCCTTGATCGCTGATACATAGATTTTCCCAATACACTTGGGGCTGATCTTGATGGGTTTGATTTTTTCTTAAAGCCCAAAATACCTGATCATTTGAAAGCAAAGCTTTAAATTTCTCGCCCCAAGGATCATCCATATTGATGATCGCCAATCCATTTTTTTTCAAACCTTGGCTAAATAACTTGGCTTTGGCTTGGAAGTAGTTCTCAAAACTCCCATGATAATCCAAGTGATCTTCAGTGAGATTGCTAAAAGCAGCACATTCAAAGGGAATTGCACTTACTCTTTCTTCTTCAATGCCAATAGAACTCACTTCCATCACACAGTGCTGATAATCGCTTTCTTGTATTCCCTTAAGGATTCTATGGAGTTGTGGGGATTCTGGGGTGGTTAAAGATGATTTTTCTTGATTTTTACCGAGTCGATTTACCACTGTACCGAGCAAACCTACACCCCCAAATTCAGCTTCTAAGAGATCTGCAATTAGGGTGGTGGTGGTGGTTTTGCCGTTTGTGCCAGTGACACCAATCATTTTGAGCTTTTGGGCTGGACAACCATAGATATACTCAGCAAGCCATGCGAGTTGTTTTCTGGGTTGATCGAGCCAAATGATCGGTTTAAAACACTCAAATTCATGGGTTTGATCTTTGAAAGACAAACGAAATCGATGATCTGATAATGTTTCAATCCCTTGAATAGGTAAGGCAATGGCACTTACGCCTTGAGCCAACGCTTGATTTAAAAAGAAAATCCCATGGGTTTGTCTGCCAGCCAACGCAACATATAAACCCTGATGAGAAACATCTTTGCTTTGATGCGAAATATGATCTAGGACCACAGCGCCATCACCAGTAAAGGGACAATTCATTTTTTGAGCTAAGTCTTTGACTGTTAATTTCATTTCACTTTGACCATGATGTGTTTTAGTAAAGATTTTCGATACTTGGTTCTTGGGTTTTCGTTTTTTTATTTTCCACTGGATTGGATTTACGATTCTTTTTTGGGGGGGAAGAATCAAACAAAGCATCGATTGGTTCAGAAGGGGTAGATGCTTTGGGGATACCACTGGATTTGGTTTTGACTGGGGGTTTGGTTTTGACTGGTGTAGATGATGAAAACAATTGAGACATATCTGGCTCATCGATTGGTGGTTTAGATTCTACTTTGATCGCTTTGGTTTCAATGGGTTTCTTTGGTTGGGGGACTGGTTGGGGGACTGGTTGGGGGACTGGTTGCGTTTTCTGTGGGGTAGGTTGGGGATTTGTATTTTTCTTAATCATTGGATCTTGGATAATGGGTTTGTCAAAATCTTTTTCATTTAAAGCTGGTTCTGGAATATCTTGATAAGGGAATTGGAAATTACTCCCTTGAGCATCGCTATCATCTTTACCATCTTCCAAGAGATTTAAGCTTTCTTCATCAATCCCTTCCTTGACAAATTCTTCTTCATTTTCATACCGAGAACTTGGCACATCTGAGATAAATTGCCACTTGGAAAGATCATTTACATCTACTCTAGAGAGTTGTAGTTGTACAATACGATCATCAGGAACAAGTTCTCCAGAAGCTGGGGTTTGGGCAACCACTCTCCCTACACCTTGGATTTTTAAGTTGAGATTGAGTTCGCTGACATAATCAAATACTTCAGAGATATTGGCGCCTTGAAGATCTGGGATAATGGTTTCTGGGGGCGCATTGTTTAGGAATTGATCTTTGGTCCACCAAGGTCTATAAATCGATCTCACTTCAACAAGATCTGAACCATCGACTGTTTCTTCATTTGATGAAGCTTTAAACATGGTTTTCTCTGTGGGATATACACCCAAATAAGGGAGAATTTCCTTCCCGACTTGTGCAAATACAGGTGCGGAAATCACCCCACCAAAATTAGATTCAGTATTGGGTTCATCAATACAGATATACATCACATATTTGGGATCATAAGCTGGCACAAAACCGATAAATGAAGCACGTACTTTGTCTTTGTTATAGCTTTTGCCTGATACAACATTGGCTGTTCCAGTTTTACCTGCAACCAAGTATCCATCGATATTTGCTTTTTTATGTGCCGTCCCTTTATCTTCAGTCACCATCACCAATCCCTTGGCGATCAATCTAGTCACATCAGGACTTAATACCCTTTGTTTTCTCTGTATGGGCAAAGGAATTTCATTGCCATTGGGATCGATATAATGAGACACCAAACGGGGCGCAATCAATTCTCCACCATTGGCAACCACGCCCATCGCTTGGGTCATTTGTATGGCAGTGGCACTAAAACCATAACCATAAGAGAAAGAACCTAAATGAACCAAACCCCAAGTATTTGCGGGTCTCAGTGAACCACGGCTTTCATTAGGTAAACCGATTTCTGTTTTTTCACCTAAACCAAAGGATCTGAGATATTGATAATAATTATCTCTGCCTATTTTTTGGGCGATTTGTACGGCACCAATATTAGAACTGTATTTAATCACTTCCAAAGTAGAGAATTCTTTTTCTCTATGGTGATCTTTGATTCTATACTTGCCCAAAGACATGACCCCCCCATAACCTTGTAATATGGTATGCTCATTGATTTTGCCCATATTTAGGGCTGAAGCAACCAGTAGAGGTTTAATGGTAGAACCGGGTTCGCTTGGGTGAGTCACTGCTCTGGTGGTATAGAGTTTGGGATCTACTTTTTGATATTCATTTGGGTCATAGCTAGGGTATTGTGCCATTGCCCAAACATCACCAGTAAAGGGATCCATCACAATGGCTAAACCTGAAGATGCATTCATTTTCTTAACTTGTTCTTCTAAAGCATATTCTACCACTTGCTGAATTCTTAAATCGATGGTGGTTTTAAGAGAAAAGCCCCCTTCTAATTTATGATTAATGGGGATACCGCCATTATAGATGATTTCTTGTCCACCAGTGGCCACAGCTTCAAAGATCAATTCATTACCTTTGAGATATTTGTCATAGTATTGTTCTAATCCGCTTTTTCCTTCTTCTTCATCGATTTGTCGATAACCAACGACATTCGCTGCGATTTCACCTTTGGGGTATACCCTACGATGTGTTTTTTCTAAGCCAATGATAAAATATTTCTTTTTGATGAAATGCTGTTTGATTTCCAAAGCGAGTTCTTTGGGTACATGTTTTTTGAGGACAGTGTATTTGGCTTTGAGATCGATCTTTTTTTTGAGTTCTTCTGTGCTGATATCGAGTTTACTAGGCAAGTACTCCAATAAATCTTGAATTTTTTGATCATCTAGTTTATCAAATTCCCCAAAAACACGGTATGTTTCTTCATTTCCAGCCAAAATCTGCATATTCCGATCAAAAATCCAACCCCTTTGTGGTTTTCTTTTGACTTTACTTGTGGTTTGTTTGCTCCATTGTTTATGGTATTCTTCGTATTCAATGAGTTGATAATGCACAAATTTATAGATCAAAAGACAAGCAAATCCTAGGAGAAAGATAAAAGCCAAAAATAGTCTTTTGAGATGAAAACTAGGATGTATTACTTGATTAGATTTGTGAGAAAACCATTGCTTAAACATCATCTCATCCTATTTCTTTTTCTTTTTCTTCTTTTTGTTTTGATCAGCGATTTGTCTTTTGAGCTCAGTGCTTAAAACAATAAACTGTTCGGCTCTTGCTGTATGGGTTTTATTTTGTTCTGCAATTTTCTGTAAGTATTGAGGTAACAAAATTTTCGCTTTTGCAAGTTTTAATTTATCGATTTTGGCTTCTAGGTCAGATTTTTTGTAATCTAAACTAGCGAGTTCTCTGCCGATTTCCATGATTTTATACTGTTTACGGACAATGGTTGTCCCATAATAAATCGCAATGGCAAAGATACAAAGAAGAAAAAAAAGCTTTTTGATCATAGATTTTTAATCACACCTCTTAATTTAGCGCTTCTCGATCTAGGGTTTTCACTTAACTCCATTTCGCCAGCTTCAATTGCACCTTTAAAAATTAATTTAAATGCCACATCACCTTGAGGGGGTGGAGGTAAACCCCGTCTGGGTGGAGGCAAAGGATTGGTGAGAGACTGAAATGCTTTTTTGACCAAGCGATCTTCAAGGGAGTGAAAAGAAATCAACAATAATCTGCCTTGATCTTTGAGAAGTTTGGGGGCATGTTCAAGCAAATCTTCCAAAGCACCAAGTTCATCATTAACAGCAATTCTCAGTGCTTGAAAACTCAGTGTTGCTGGATGTATGCTTTTTTGCTTTTGCACTTTCATCGGAATGATCTTTGTGATTTCTTGGGCAAGTGCTTGCGTAGTATGTTCAATATCAGTGCGATGCGCCCAAGCCTTCATCATTTTAGCGATAGGATATGCAAAGGGCTCTTCACCATAATCTCTTAGGACTTGAGAGATTTGTGCAATCTCATGTTCTTGTAACCATTGCAAAGCTGTTTGTCCACTACTTTGATCCATTCTCATATCTAAAGGTGCGCTTAACCTAAAAGAAAAACCGCGTTCAGCTTGATCGAGTTGGGGAGAGGAAACACCAAGATCAGCCAAGATCCCATCGACTTTATCCAATTTCAGGGATTTTAGGATTTTCTTTAAATCCCTGAAATTCCCATGTACTGGCGTAATACCTTGATAATCCACATGATTTTTGATTTGTGCGATGGCATTTAGATCTTGATCTAAAGCATATACCTGTGCCCCTAGTTTGGAGAGTAAGAGAGAATGACCACCTCTACCCATGGTACAATCGATCCAAACTTCTCCAGCTTTTACATTCGCATATCGAATCACTTCTTCTAGGAGCACTGGATAATGTCCAAGTGCTTTGAGTTGATGAAGCGCATGGGTTCTAAATTCTAAATCCTGCTCTTGCATTGTCGCTATGCCTTATGATGTCAAAGAATGATACTTGGCTTTAGTCTGTTTGATTATGATGCCAAAAAATAAAAGAAATGCTAACATAGTTTGGTACAAAAAACGAATGGGAATAGAAAATGGCTCAAAGAATAGAGATAAAAACAACGATTTTTTTGATTTTTGCATTATTCATCTTCTCTTGCCAATCTCAAAATCATCAAACCATAGATCAACCCACCATACAACAATATATTAAAAAAGAAGGTGTTTTTTTGATCCGCTTCAATCCTTGCTACTGTTTAAATGATGAAATACATAGCAAGAATTTGGAATATGAAATTATGTTGATTACAGAAGATATTACACAAATTCAAAATATCGAAGACCTGAACTTAATCTTGGCAAATCAAGAGAAAATTTATCAAAAAAAATGGTATGAATGGGGTACTTGGCAACGGGTTTATCTGGCTGATCATATCGATCAAAAAATACTAGAAAATATACAAGATCAAAAGGTAATTTTGGCAAATGGCTCTGTGAAAAATGAGTATGTAGACCTTTTTCATCACCCATTTCTGATATTAAATGAATTAAATATGATTGAAAATAAATCGAACGACTAGATGATTGCTTGAGTGTTATCGTTTCATAAAATATGTATTTTTGCCTATTTACAAGAGAAAGCTTTTTGCTCAATATTGTTTGAAAATTCCATATCAGAGATATTCAGCATGAAACATTCTATTGTCATATCAACACAAAGCAGATCGCTAGGGCTCATCTACATAGTCTTGGTTACATTCTGTTTGCTTGGTGTTTTAAGGCAAGATATATATGCACAAAATATTCAAAAACCTAAAAAAGACAAGAATCATCAAATCGATGTAAAAGACAAGAAACAAGCATCTATGATTGCCTTGAGTCAACACAAAGATTCTTTTAAAGTTTCTAGGCAACAAATGGATGAACTTGCACCTAGATCAACACCAGAAGCTTTACATTTGGTTCCGGGTGTATATGTGCAACAAACAGCACATGGGCAAGCTTCCGTATTTATTAGGGGGAGAACTGGAGCACATACCGTATTATTATTTGATGGATTTAGGATCAGTCATACCTTGTTTAGAAATGGACCTAATCAATACTTATTCTCTGTAGATCCAGATAGTTTGCAGAGTATAGATGTGATGAGAGGCAGTGTTGGTGTAGATTGGGGCGCAAATGGTTTAACTGGTGCAATTCAAGCCAATCCATTGGAAGTGAAATTAGACCCTAAACTCAAAGGGACTAAAATTACCCCATTGATCTTATTGAGAAATAGCACAAGTGATAAAGGTTATGCTGTAAGAGGTCAACTATTAGGACAAATCACATCTAAATTTGGTTTTATCGGTGGGGTAGGATATCGAAAAATGGGACTATTGGAAGCATCTGGTCCATTAAAATTAAACAATGTACCAGATGGTTATCCTTTGTTTCAAAAAGAAGTACCTAGATTTCAAAAAGATGGAAGAACTCAAATGGGGACTGGATATTCTATGTTAAATGCTGATTTAAGAACAAGATATAGAATTTCAGCTAAAGAAGATTTTATCATTGCGACTTATCTGACAAGACAATATGATGCACCTAGAACAGATCAATGTCCTCCTCCAGAAGCACCAGAAACTTGGTGTTTGAATTATGATGAACAATTTAGAACTCAAGTCTATAGTAGGTTGAATGTAAGACCCAATACCAAAGCAATGAAAACCTTATGGGCTGGCATTTCTTTTCAACGATTCCATGAAAAAAGAACTAATCATAGAGAGCAATATATCAATGCTGGTAGGGATAATTTAAATCAATATGAATTGAGGGTGAGAGCTAAAACACAAACAGCACGATTGGATGATTTAAAATTATCTATGCGATATGGTATCGATGGAAGCAGTGAATTTGTGTCATCTAAAGCTTGGGATACCATTGTGAGATCTCAAATTACCAGGGGGAAATCAAGAGGACAATATTTGGAAGGTAGTTCATATCATCAAATGGGACTATGGTTATCTCCTGAATTAAAATGGAATCATTTACTCTTGAGTTTAGGTGGAAGACAACATATCACTCAAGCAAATGCACCTGCTGATGAACAAAGTTTAACCAAAGGTATAGATCGTCTTTGGTTATCTAAAGCATTTAATATTGGCTTAAAATGGGATATATCCAAGAATTGGGCACTCAAGATTTCATTTGATCAAGGCTTTAGACCGCCTAATCTAGATGATTTAACAGCAAGGCAAATCACAGGACAAGGATATCAAATTGAAAATCCTGACCTTAGACCCGAGAAATCAAATACCTACGAAATCGGCATTGACGGTTCAATCGGTAAGTTTTCTACTCATCTTTGGCTTTATTATAGCGCATTAAGGGATTTGATTGAAAAAAGATCGGTGACTTGTCCTATCACAGAAACATCTTGTATTTCTAGTAGGAGGGCAACACCTTTTAGCTTTATTAATATTGAAAAAGATGCATTTATCTATGGCTTTGAAAATGTAAGTTCTTTTCAATTCCCCATGGGTTTTAGTTTATCTCATCAAATGTCTTATGCTTATGGAGAAAGCCTTTCCACAATTATTGTTGAAAGAGAACAAGGGAAAAATAGGCCATTATCAAGAATTCCACCATTAAATGGACAACTGCAATTTCGCTGGGATCGACAACTATCTGAAGGCAGTAGTTTTTATATCAATGCAGAACTCAGATGGGCTAATCAACAAGATCGTTTATCTTTTGGTGATGAGATAGATAAGCGTATTCCTTTTGGTGGAACACCAGGATATCAAGTCTATTTTTTAAGATTTGGTATTGCTCAAGGGAATTGGTCTTTAAATGCCATTCTCGAAAACTTAACAGATACCCCTTACAGAATACATGGCTCTAGTATTAATGGTGCTGGTAGAGGTTTATTGCTGAACCTACGTTATGCACCTACCTATTAGTGATCATCGTTCTTACATAAACCCCACAACACAAAAGAGGCAATCATGAAAGTTCAAAAACTTTTTCTGATTCTAATGATCGCTAGCCTATGGGCATGCGAATCTGATGATACAACCGATACAAATACTGGTACAGAAGCTGGTGCTGGTACAGAAGCTGGTG
>JACCDO012419422.1_pt1 | contig 24470 bp, 30 predicted proteins | sample 7446101 | NCBI WGS metagenome assembly JACCDO01 (sample SAMN15323440, study PRJNA562643) | freshwater metagenome | isolation source: river surface water | place: USA:Blue River Watershed | collected 2017-08-16 | reverse complement strand
ACCCAATGTGGTTAATGCCCATACGTTCCAAGACATAAAATTATCACCCAAATCTGATATGTACTCACTGACTCTATGTACCATACTATTTCCTCACATAATATGTATTTATCATTAAAGCTCACTTTAGACTTCTGAGTAGCGAATTCATACGTCAAGCCAGCAGCCGGCTACACCGCGGTAACAAGTACCGGTCCTAAGGTGTTAATGTATTTAACCATTCTATTTGACCTAAAAGTTAAACTACTATATTATAAATAGAATACATGGAAATACTAGCTCTTTTATTGTTATTTCAAATTAAGCATTGGTATGCTGATTTTAAAATACAGACTTATATGCAAACCGTCAAGAAAGGCGTTTGGTTAGATCCTATTGGTATAAGTCATAGTTTAGATCACGTAGTAGCAACCTTAGTCATCTTAGTTTGTTTTTCCTTTATGCATCCTATTGGTGTATTCACCATCGCCTGGCTTGCATTTGTAGAAGGCATCTTACACTACTTAATAGATTACATTAAAGTAAAGTATGGTTGTAAAGATAATACAAAGCCTTTATTTTGGAATCAATTTGGCCTAGATCAACTAGCGCATCAAGTAACGTACCTAGCAATGGTCGGTTATCTACTACTTTAATATCCGTTAAAAACAGTTAAATACTAAAGTAAACTCTCTAGGAGCGACCATGAAGAGAACATTAGTATTAGCAGGAGCATTGCTGATCGCATTTAATGCGAAAGCAGAATTAGTTCAACAATTTAAAAATCCAGCCTTCAGTGGTGCCGGCTGGAGCAGTCACGCACTGACTATTGATTCAATTGAAAAATCACGCCGTGATCAAATTGAAGCTGATAAAAAAGCAGCTATCGCTAAAGCAGAAGCAGAATTATTGAATACACCTTTGAATCGATTTATTAGTCTATTCCAAAGTCAAGTGTATGCACAAATTGCCACTCAGTTGAGTAATAATTTATTTCAAAACAGATGTTCAGCCGCTGATGGTTCGGCAATACCGGGATGTGTAAATCCAACAACAGGAACATTTGCATTAGACGGCAATACTATTACATGGAACAAGCAAAATGACAAAGTCGTACTAACTGTAGTCGATGCTAAAGGAACAGTTACAACGGTTACAGTTCCTATTGCTAGTTTTGGATTCTAAGGAGCAAATATGTTTAAGTTATCAATTATTAGTCTAGCAATGATGGCTCTGGTAGGATGCTCCACCGTCAGGCCATGGGGAAATGTAGAAATAAAAGAAGAAGCAAAAGTAAGCGGAACAATTAATAAAAGTTTTGATGCTGTGCCAGCACCAGCAGGAGCACCTGTTGTTGTTGCAGTATACAGTTTTAAAGATCAAACAGGCCAGCGTAAACCAAGTAACACATTAAGTTTATTTTCGACAGCAGTTACACAAGGTGCAGAGGCATATCTAATTAAAAGTTTACAGGAAGTTGGTAATCGTCAATGGTTCACTGTAGTTGAACGTGTTGGCCTTGACAACTTATTAAAAGAACGTCAGATGATTCGTCAGACTAGAGAAATTTACGACGGCGACAAAGCTAAGATGTTACCTCCAATGACATTGGCAGGTGTTATTTTAGAAGGCGCCATCGTTGATTATAACAGCAATACACTAACAGGCGGTACTGGAGCCAGATACTTAGGTATTGGTCCGTACACACAATACACTCAAGACTTAGTTGTTATCAGCTTGCGTCTTGTCAGTGTAACAACAGGAGAAATTTTAACTACTGTTACAGTGGAAAAAAATCTCTTGAGCACCAGCGATGGTGTAACAGCATTAAGATTCTTTAACCAAGCCACAAGAGCATTTGAATTTGATAGTAGTCAAACCTTCAACGAACCAGGTAACTATGCATTGCGTAGTGCTGTTGAAACAGCAATAGTTGAATTGATTAACAAAGGAGAGCGCCAAGGGCTTTGGAAATTCAAGGAGAAGCCAAATGAGCTGGTTCAGAACAAAACCGAAGTTAAAGGAGCCTCCCAGACACCTTCCTCATCACAGAAACAGTCCGCTGAGTCAAAAACTGTGGGAGGAGACACAACGCCAACAAATGCCGTTGACGGATCAGGAAAACCAATCCACTCAGCAAAATAACAGGAATCTAAACGGAGAATAATAATCCGTTTATTGTAAATGATGAAAAAAACTATAATAACACTAATGCTTTTAACAGCTTTTCCAGTCTTTGCTCAAAGCGTAGCTGTTGCACAGCCAAGCCCAAATGCCCCGGTCAATCCTGTACTAACTGTAAGTCCTAATGCAGTTAGTGCATTGGGTGCCAATACAACAAACCGAGTGTTTGTCGATCAAAGCGGAGAAAATCCAGATGTAAGTATTACACAAACTGGTGTAGGCAATACTGCTGGGTCAAACGCAACCTACACAAAGGCAATTACAAGTATTCCACAAAGACTTAACGGCCTAACACCATCAACACGTAGTTTTACTGTTGATACACCATTGTATCTACGCGGCGCAGACCAAGACTTAACCATTGTCCAAACTGGTAATAATAACACTATTAGCCTACGTGCAGAAAATCCAACAACTGCTGGCGATGGTGTTAGTATCAATATTCAACAAATTGGCAATAGCAACTTTGTTGATGCCAGTTGCGGCGGCGGCGCCACTGTAGGCGGAACAGCATTAACAACTTGTAAGGATGCAACTATTAGTTGGAAGTGGACTGGAGACAGCAATGTTATGCAGTTCAAAGGTACAGGAGACAGCCTAAACAGTCAAGTTGAAGTTACAGGTAACAGTAATGAAATGTACATTGATGCCGTAGGTGACAAACATAGTCAAGTAATTAAAGTTGCTGGAGACTATAATGTATTTAATATCAGTCAAACTGGTAACAGTACCAACGGAAGTAGTGTATGGATCGACTTAGCCGGCAACAGCAATAAGTTTGCTATTAGCCAAGCTGGTTCACAAGACAATGTTGTACACATTAAGAGTGTAGCTAGCACAGGTAATTGGAATATCGTTCAACGTACAACACCATAAGGAGTTGCAGTGAAAGCGTTGCTAATTGGATTATTGTTAGTAGCAACCGCAGCTCACGCACAAATAGGTAGCATTACAGAATTTTCAGGTAGTGCTACCATTAAGCGTGGGAAAGAAACTATCACGGCACAGAAGGGTACTGCTGTCGAACAAAACGATAAAATTGAAACTAAAAACGGTAAATTAAAAATTGTTTTCAAAGACGATACTACCGTTAGTGTAACAGAACACAGCAGCCTGGTCATAGATGATTTTGTTTATGATCCAAAAAGCGGTAAAGGTAGTCTTGGCATGAAAGCCACTGGCGGAACTGTTCGTTATGTATCTGGAGCACTAGCCAAAGATCCTAAACAGGTTAAGATAAACACTCCGACCGCAGCCATTGCTGTTCGTGGTACTGATTTTGTAATGAGTGTAAACGAAACTGGTGGTAGTATGGTTATTCTTATGCCCAGTTGTGATTGGGAAACTAGTGCAGTTAAAGGTGTTAGTTGTTCAAGTGGTAAGATTGATGTAGAATCCGGTCCTAACCTTGTTAGCATGGATCGTCCTTATCAGGCTACTCTAGTTGAAACAGCAGGTCAACCTCCTACTCCTCCAATTACTGTAAATCTGTTTGGAACGCCAATTGGTAATAATTTACAAATAGCACCTCCAAGAACTATGGCTGGAGGTAATGTAGTTGTTGCTGCTCGTGCTGCCGCAGCCGCCACAGGTGTAACTAGAGAGGCTCGTAAAACTGACAAAGAAGATAAAGAAGATAAAGAAGATCATAAAGATCATGAAAAACAACACGTAGCATCACGTCAAGCAGAAGATCGCAAAAGCGAAAGCGATGGAGAAAAGAAAACAACTTTATCTTTAAGTGATAAAGATACAGAAGTGACTATTTCTAGCCAAACGGCTGCTGTTGGAGAAACAGAAAATCCTAACTTGTTTGCGTTATACGCAGATAAATCACAGACTAAACAAGTTGGTTGGATGTATGAAAGTCTAAGTCCTAATGGACGTAATTATGCTAACGTAACACAAGTAATGGGTACACAAATACAAGTCACAATAACTCAAGATATGCAGACTGTAAGTCACAATTTTAGTAGCGGTCGAGCTATAGGATCGATTACTATTAATCAAACTTCGAGGTAATGTATATGAAAAAAATACTTCTTAGTTTATTATTTTTATGTTCTAATGCATTTGGCGCCATTACTGACGGCAAATTTGGTATCAATCAAATTTTTGATGTCCAGTATTATTGGAGTGGTAATACTTTAAACGCCAGTAACTTTATTGCTCCTTATAATAAAAACTTTCAAACAGTAACAGTTACCGCAGGACAATACTTTCAATTTTTTAACAGCACAACTAATCCAGGCAAGTACGGTTTGAAGTTAATGAACAGCAACGGCACACAGCATAGCATTGTTCACGACTATGGAGATATTACAGCTTTAGGTAATGGAGCTATCTTTTACATCGGTAGCGGATTTTTTGGTAACGTTATTACTACAGCACAAGGATACAGTTATGGAGCAAGTGCCACATTCACTAATATGAATACAAGTCCTACTAGTAGTGATTTTAACAATTATACCTTTGCTAGCTCGACTCCATTGTCCTCAGGACAAACAGCACAACCAGCTGCTCCTACAGTCAATTGGCAAGTAATTAGAACTAACAGTAACCCAGTAGTTATTAGCAATATCTATCCTACTAGCTATAACAGTCCAAACGGAGAAGGCGCCGCTAATGCATTTGACGGTAATGTTAATACAAAATATCTAAACTTTGATAAAAAGAATGCAGGTGTCACCGTTAAACTAAGTCAAGGTCGTGTTGTTCAAAAGTTTACTATTACTACTGCTAACGACTTTAGCGGTCGTGATCCTACAAGTTATAAGTTGTATGGTAGTAATGACGGCGTTAATTGGACACTGATAAAACAAGACAGTATAAGCCTTAGTGAAAATAGATTCTGGACCAGCCCGGAAATTGCAGTAGCTAACACTAATGCCTACGTCTATTATTTTATTCTATTTCCAACTACTAAATCTGGAGACGGCTGTGGATTAAACTGCGACAGTATGCAGATAGCAGAAGTAACTTATTATTATGATCTCAACGACGGTGTCACCAGCACGGACACAGGCAGCGGAGGAACTCCGGCCAACCCAGGACAAGCCGGTAGTGTATGCAGTGATTGTTTTTCAAGTAACATCACTGCTGATCAACAGGCATTATTAGATGCTGCTCGTGCAAGAAGAAATGCTATCTCACTCGGAAATCATATTAGAATTAGTGCGGATGGTTCTAGTCCTAATATTACCGTTGAACAAATAGGTAGCTATAACACAATACAAGGACTAAGCGGAGCAGGCACATATGCTACAGTCAATGGTTTCGGTAATACTGTTAATATCAAACAAGGTGATACTTTATCTGGTAAAAATCTTATTGAAATGGGTGTCCAAGGTAATGGCAATGTGGTCAATATTAGCCAAGCAAGAAATACTACTACTGGGGCAGTTGACGGTGCAGAAAGCGGTGGGCACATAGTACGCCTTTCAGTCACAGGCAATAGTGCAACTTATAATTTAAGACAAGGCAACGACGGTGGACCAGACAGCGGACATTTTTTAAACTTTACTATAAATGGCGGCGGTGGAACTCATAATGTAACACAGGCTAATAATGGAGAAAAATTAGCATTTGTTAGCATTACCGGAAACTCTAATAACGAAACTATTGTGCAAAGCGGCACCGGAAATCATTTCTTAGATCTTACATTATCGGGCAATGGTAATAGTGCTAACATAACACAAACTGGCAGCGGCAGTCACAAAGCCACTATTAATTTGGTGAATGCAGGAGGCCCAAGCTCAGCCACAGTTATTCAACAGGGTAGCACAAATCAAATTTATAGCATAACTCAGCAATGCGCTAATCTGTCAGGGTGCTCAGTGAGCGTAACGCAGGGTAACGGTCCTTAAGATTATAAGTTCCTAATAAAACTAGCATAAATACACAGTAAAATTTCATTTATTTGAGGACTCAAAATGGCACAAGAATTTTTAGTTGAAACTTTTGTCTGGCAACCCGGACTTAAGAAAAAAGAACATAGATTTGATACTCTGGATGCAGCAAAAGCATTTGCAGACGAAGAATCACCACACTTCCATATCATCAAAGTATGGAATGAATCTGGTAAGAATGTTTATACAAAAAGAACAGCGCAGACGCTGGCCCAGGATCCTGACGGAAGTCATTCTGAATGGCTTGTTGCCGCAAAGAACTTTGCACAAAAGGGTGAGTTAAATCCACGATTCATTAATGATGCTGCTACTCTAGCAAAAATACAAGCATCGGCACCTAATCCAGGAAATGCACCTGCTCCTATGGGCAACGTAACTCCAATGCCACCGGAGCCAAATCTAAATGTTCCACTAGCACAGGGCGGAGAGCCGTTTCCTGTACCAGATCAAATGCCTGAATAATGAAAAGAGTTTTACTAAGTCCTTGGACAGCATTAGTAACGTTAACTATTGTTGTCCTGGTTAGATTCTTTGATCCCTCATTTGTAGAAAGCGTAAGGCTAAGATATTTTGATCAGTTAATTATTGGACAGCCTTCGGCTACTATACCTGTTCATACAGTCAATATCGACGAAGAGGCTTTAGACAAATACGGACAGTTTCCATTTCCTAGAGATACTTATGCACGTATCATAAAAGACCTATATGATAGGAACGCAGGCTTAGTTGTATTCAATATCCTTATGCCTGAACAAGATCGTTTTGGCGGAGATGCTGCATTAGCTAAAACTCTTGAAAAACATCCTACCATACTTCCTCAGGTAGCCAGTACTAAAGGTAAGAACAAAACATTTGGATCACCAGTACAAGTTGTTGGAAGTGATCCTCAAGGAAACTTTGTAGAATATCCTGGTATTATTGCCAACGTGCCCGTGTTAGAAGAACGTGCCGCAGGCGTGGGTGTAGTAAACACATTCCCAGAGATAGACGGTGTTGTTCGTCGTATGCCGTTATTAATTGCTGCTCCAGATAGTTATCTACTGCCTTTAGACCAACAACAAATAACCGTATATCCTTCTATTAGTTTAGAAACTATACGTGTGGGAGTAGGCGATACTAAGATACAAGTTAAAATAGGAGACCAAGGAGTCGAAGCACTCCGTGTTCCTAAACTCAACAGAATTAATGTAGACCCTTTAAGTAGGACTTGGATTGATTGGAGTCAAACTCCAACTGAACATAGTTTGGCAAAACTACCTAAAGATTTTAAAGGTGAAATTGTCATTGTTGGTCTAAGCGCCGCTGGCCTAGTACAACCAGTAGCTACTGCTAAAGGCGAAGTTTGGCCGCAGTATATGCAGGCATCATTAATTGGCACATTACTAAACGGCCGTGCTATACAACGTCCAGGACATGCAGATGACTACGAAATTGTAGCTATATTAGCAGTAGGTTTGTTGTTAATCTTTTTAATGAGGTGGACTTATGTCGGCATCGTTGCGACTGTTATTGCAATTGGCAGTATTATTGCTGGTAGCATGTATTCATACAGCAATTTTCTATTTTTATACGACGCAACTGCCCCAGCAGTTGGTTTGGGATTGGTCGCTTTGCACGCCTACATGGTCAAATTCGTATCAGAGTTCTTACAAAAACAACAGATCAGAAAACAGTTCCAAAGTTACCTTAGCCCCGATCTAGTTGCTAAATTAATCAAAGATCCTAGTCTACTAAAGTTAGGCGGCGAAGAAAAAGAATTAAGTATCATGTTCACTGATGTAAGAGGATTTACATCAATATCTGAACACTATGGCAAGAACGTTCAAGGCCTTACTAGCATCATGAACAGATATATGACTGCTATGACTAGAACTATTTTAGAAACAGGAGGTACGCTAGACAAATACATCGGTGACGCACAGATGGCTTTCTGGAACGCACCTTTAGATGAAACCAAGCATTGTAAAGATGCTGTTCGAGCCGGATTAGAAATGTTAGGGAGTTTAGATGCGTTTAATGCAAGTATTAGAGAAGAAGGTGTTCCACCCTTTGGCATGGGTATTGGTATCAACACTGGCGTTGTTGTTGTTGGTAACATGGGCAGTGAGCAACGTTTTGATTATACTTGTCTTGGGGATGCTGTCAATCTTGCATCCAGACTTGAAGGACAGAGTAAGAACTATGGTGTCCTCATGGTTTTGGGTCCCGTAACTGCTGAACGTATTGGCGACGAATATTTTACTATTGAATTAGACTGTATTGCTGTTAAAGGTAAAAAAGAAGGTGTAACGATCTATACAGTATTTTATAATCCTGCAACTCCTGGAGAGTGGAGTGATTGGACTGCTGCTAGAGAAATGCACGACCTTATGTTACAATGCTATCGTGAACAAAAGTGGGCAAGTGCAATTAAACTAGTCAATGACTTAAAAGGATCATTTAATGGCAACATGGATCACTATTATGAATTATGGCTTGAACGTATTGAAGAAATGCGCGGCGCTAACCTTCCTGCTGATTGGGACGGCGTATTCAGAGCCACAAGCAAATAAACCTTACAAAGTCTGTCCAGAAGTAGTAACTGCTAAAGACACTCCTTGTAAAGTTGCTACCCCCACAGCTTCTATAGTTCATCGTATCGAAAAAGAAGATCCAAGAGATAAACAAATCATCGAACTCAAAGATCAAATTAAGCAATTAGAGGAAATGATTCGTGTTTTACAATCTAAATGATGATATTTGGTTTTGGTGGTACGATGAGTCAGTAAGACAATTTTTACTTTGGTATTACTGGCCTAACTTCTTAATGGGTAATTCAGACGATATTAGCCAATGGGTTAGCTCTGTGAGCTTGAACGGTGTTAAACTGCATAATATTTGTAATCCAAATAAAATATGAAAAAATTTTTCCTAATATTATTGTTGTTAGCCTCACCTGTTTTCGGACAAAAAATCACTGCGACCAGTTGGTTAGTTGCTGATAGTGATGGCAAGATAATTGAAGGTTCTAACATTAGTGAAGTTCGTAGTATTGCTAGTATTACTAAATTAATGACAGCAATGGTGGTATTAGATGCTAAACAAGACTTAGATGAATACATCAAACCTTATACAAGAAAAGAATTAATTCAACTAATGTTGGTTAAATCGGATAACAGAGCCGCCGAAGTCCTTTGCGAAAAATATCCTTACGGTAGATCAGCTTGTATAGCAGCCATGAATCACAAAGCCCAGGATTTAGGTCTTACCAACACACGATATGCAGATCCTAGCGGCCTTAATATAATGAATATCAGTACGGCCGAGGAGTTAGTTAAAATAGTTATTGCTTCAAGCAAATATCCTGAAATTGTCGAAGCAAGTAATATGCCTCAGGGAAAAATCAAACAGAAAACAGGATGGGTTGTGTTTAATAATACTAACCCTTTAGTTGCTACAAAAGATTTTATTATTAGTAAGACAGGATATATTCGTGCCAGCGGCGGCTGTATTGTTACAATGCTGGATACAAAAATAGGACGCAGAATTGTCGTCCTATTAAATAGTAAGAATACTTACACTCGAATACCTGAAGCTAATCTTATTGCTTCCTTGTATTAATCGTCACCGGCAGCGTCTTTAATCTCTTCAGGAGTAGCTTTACGTCCTTTAGCACCGCCTATTGGTTTATTAGCATCCTCTGCTGCTTTTTTGGCAGCAATTTCTTCGTCGCGTTTTTTCTTAAACGGATCTATGTTAATTTCCTGTTCAGCAATAATACGCTCTTTATCAATAGTCTTACCACGTAGTTGTAGTACAACTTCTACTTTTTGATTTAATCTTATAAGATCGTTGTCAAGCATACGAATGCGATCAATAAGAGCAATAAGAGTTCCGTTGGCTTGTCCTATAACAGGTTTGATAACAGTAGTTACCCATTTCCAAACGAAATAGATAAAGTATCCCATGCCAGCTGCCGACACAATTGGGAAACCGTACTTGTTAATTAGGTCTGCTATATTATCCATTAATCTCGCCTTTGGTCAGTTTGTTCTGCACGACTGATACGGTAATAATCTGGTTGTAGACCTAGTGCATGACTAATCTTAACGTCTACACGTTGTAGATCGTTGGTCATAGTGTCTACACGAGCATCGAGCCCTTTGATAATACCGGCCATGCCGTTTACTGAACTAGTAACTCCGTCTAGAATAAATTTTAGTGTTAAAAACACAAAATAACCAGCTGCTAGTGCAGCCGCAATGGGAAATCCTACATCTGCTACTAATTTAAAAAATTCACCCATCCGATTCGCTCCCGGCTTTTATATATGTATTTATTAGACTGGGTAAATAAACGCTATGTTAACTATCATCGACGATTTTTTACCTGTTACTGAACACACTAAATTACTAAACTACATGACTAGTCAAGAATTTCCTTGGTTTTATATGAGCCATGCTAGTCGTGCTCCGGGTTCATTTATACCAGAAAATGCTATAGAAACTTTTGCTATGACACACAGTATACATAGTAAAGAAGATGGTATGACTAGTTACACAATTGACAACTTTGCACCGTTATTAAATGCGCTAGAACAGCATCATAGTAACAATATTGATATTTTTCGAGTTCGTGCAGGATTAAAAACGCCAAAAAATGGATTTACCAAAAACAACTACAATGTACCTCATGTTGATTATTTTTTCCCGCATAATACAGGTTTATACTATGTTAATGCAAGTGATGGCGATACATGGGTGTTTGACCAAACATTTGAACAGTTCCCAGAACCAACTCATTTTACGGTAAAACAAAGAATACAACCTAAGCCAAATCGATTGATTTTATTTTCAGGTTTGCAGTATCATACTGCTAGTAATCCAATAAATAGTGATAGTAGAATTATTATCAATATTAACTATATTGAGAAATCTGTATGAGTTACCTGTTTTGGATATTTGTTGGAATTGTTGGTGCTGCTGCCTGTTGGTGGCTTATGGACTGGCACGATAAACATTCAGACGGGGAATGATTATTGCTGTATGAAGCAAAGAGAAAAGTGTTCTGGACGCGGGTTCGACTCCCGCCTGGTCCACCATAAGGAGATTGTTAGTGTATTACGATAAAACTAAAGACAGAAGCGAAGAGTTTGGTTGGAAGAAATACTGTGACGAACATGTACCAACTGAGGAAGAGCAGATCTTTTGGGGAAATATAACTATAGCATTTGCAGTTGTAATGGCAATTATTGCAATCTTTTTATGATGGGCCAGTCATGGTTTCGACAGGGCAAAGAGTAACAGAGTGGACAGCAGAGTAGGCGATGACTCTAAATCAAGCAAAACAAATAAATGCAAAAACAGCATTTCAGTACTTCCAAGTAGACGTCGACGTTTCTGCAAAGAACGACGAGCAGTTTGCTCTAGCTGCCTAAAAAACAGCCAGTACCGGGGCAGCTATGCCTTGTTACCAAAAATAGTCAAAAACCCGCTTAGGCGGGTTTTTGTTTAGATATATAGTTGATAATAAGGATTAACATCGATGCCTAATATTGTTTTATCAAGAATTATTGTTACAAGACCAAATACAGATGTTCCTTGGGGAACTAAAATAGTCAAGATGGGCGAAATCGATGGCTATATTAACAAAAATTATTTTGACACTGGAAAATTTTTAGTAAGAGGAACTACCTACTCCGACGATTGGCTAGTTATGATCAGCGCCACACAATGGCGCAGTGAAGAAGATCGACTCGAATATATCAAAGATCCTATAATACAAAAAAAGCACGTTCAATTAAGAGAATTTTGGAAAGAAAATGGTATTAAAGTCAAGTTTGAAAATACTGAGTTTGATCGCAAGGGCAACGTAGTTAAAAAAATCGAAGGTGTATTAGTCGAATAACAAATCTTCTTCCATAAGTTCTTCTACTAGTTGGTCAAAACTAATAATAGCTTTTGGAAATTGTACAGTGAAAAAATATCTGTATTCTTCAAAGTTGTATCCGCAATGATGAACTCCTGCGTTGAGTACGTGATATGTATGGGGTTTATATTTTAGCTCGACAAAATCCCTCATCATATCGTTTTTAAAGGATTCGTTATCTCCTGTATCAAAAAATACATGATGACGTACATCATTTAACGCTAAATTTAAACCCACTGTCCTTACTTCGTCAAAGTGCCACTTATAGTGTTCCCATGGCTTATAGTAAAACACCCAACCAGTGGCTTCGTACTTTTTCATAAGATTCCATAAGAACTCGTCTTTTTGTAAAATTTCATCTGGAGCACGCCATTTTGGAATTTGATTAAAACCGTGTTCTTTGCCCAACGGTCTCGGTTGACTAACAGCAAATTCATATAGCGCATCACCAATTTTGGCTTTTTTCTTTACTTCGTAGAAGAGTTTTGTCATATTTTAATCCTTGATTCAATATTTATTTCTAAAAAAAATGAAAAAAGTTTTTTTGGTTTACCAAAATTAGTTGACTTTAGGTCTTAGTTGCCGTATAATAACACTATTGCAACACACAGAGCGAGTCAAATGATTCTTAATACTGCCCCCCAAGACCAAGCAGTCCTTTCGAATGTCGGACAAATTGGTGAATTCCGAATTCGAAATAGTGCTAAAGCATTTAACATTCTTTCTAGCGGTCTATATGCTAACAAGATTCGCGCTATTATCCGTGAATTGAGCTGTAATGCAGTTGACAGCCATGTTGCCGCAGGCAAACAAGAAACTCCTTTTGATGTACACCTTCCTAATCAATTAGAACCATGGTTTGCTATTCGCGACTACGGTACTGGACTGACGCATGAGCAAGTTACCAATATCTATACGACATATTTTGAATCAACTAAGACCGATTCTAACGATTATATTGGTGCTCTTGGGCTTGGCAGTAAGTCTCCGTTTAGTTATACAGATAATTTTACGGTAACTGCTATTAAAAATGGTCGTAAAGGTATCTATACTGCCTTTATTAATGAGCAAGGCATTCCTAGCATTGCACTGATGACAGAAGAAGACAGCACCGACCCTAGTGGAGTCGAAGTCAAATTCAGTGTTAACGAACGTTGGGACTTCAGCAAGTTTGTTGACGAAACTCGTTACGTCTACACTTATTTTAATCTTCGTCCAGTTGTTAGCGGTGCTAATAATTTTGAGTTCCGTACATTGGAATATGAAACCCGAGACATTATTTCCGGTGTTCACCAAGCTAAGAACGGCCCCCACGGCAGTCGTAGTGTTGCGGTTATGGGTAATATTTGCTACCCTATTGAAATTCCTCAAGCGGAACAAACACTAGGCGACCTGCGTCAGTTGTTGAGCTGTAATCTTGAACTGCATTTTGCTATCGGTGAATTGGATTTCCAAGCTAGCCGTGAAGGCCTGAGCTACATTCCTCAGACTGTTGAATCTATCAAGCGTAAACTTGAAAACCTTAATGCTGTTTTGTTTACTAAACTTGAAGAAGAAGCCAATGCTATTCCTAACTTGTGGAAGCGAGCGGCATTCCTTGCCAAGCGTAAGCAAAGCTATCTGTGGGGTGCATCTGTTGCACAGTATGCCAAGGTAAATCCTATTGCTACATTTGATGGAAGCACATACGGCGGTACTGCAACACTAAAGCTGTCTATCGAAACTTTGTCTAGCAAGTATAATATTCAGCTTCGTGCATTTAATCGCACTTCGGGTTCGTCTACTATGCGTAACCTGAAATCTTCCATGGAGTACGGAGATTTGGATGCTAATGGTAAACGTACAACTTGGAGTGCATGGAGTGTGCATGTTGATGTTGATACACATTTTGTTGTAAACGACCTCAATCGTGGTGCTACAGAACGTGCTAAGTATCATTACAAGAATACCAAGACTACTGTTCACAGTAACACAATTTTTGTAATCGAACCTGTCGATCGTACTAAGCCTATGAAAGACAAAGAGTTCTTTGCATTGATTCACAATCCGCCTACAGAGAATTGCTTTGTAGTTAGTAGCCTGGAAGAAAAGCCTCGTGCCAGCGGCATGGGCAAGAACGTTACTATTATGAAATTGGAAAAGCGTGGTGGCCGTGGCTATCGTCGTAGTGACGAAGACATGGTATGGCGCGATGCTGGCAAAGCCGATAGCTTTGATGCTAACGAAACATATTACTATGTTCCTCTCAGCGGCTTTCAAATGCAAAGCTCTAAAGGCTATAGCGATGCCAAACATTTTTACTGCGATGTAACCAGTTTGCCAGGTTTGTTTAAAGGTGAAATCTATGGCGTTCGTAAAGGCGACATTGAAGAAATTCAAAAACGTAAAAACTGGGTAAATCTGGAAAAGCATATCGAAACAGTTTTGACTACTCAAGACAATACCAAATTGTTGATGAGTGTAGTCAAAGCCAAAATCGAAGACTATAACATCTTTGATATGCCTTCGGCAGTTCCTGGTTTGATTAATGCCAATAGTCCGTATAATAAATTGCTCAATGACTTCAAAGGTGTTGACAAATTTAGCGGAGGCACTTATAATCTTAACAGTCTGTTTGCCAAGTTTGCTCCTAAGGCTAATCTTAGCCCAGAAGCATTGATTAACAAATACGATCAATTGTTCCAAGAAGTGGCACGTAGGTATCCGCTGATTGCCAAACTGAGTTCCTACCGCGTTGAAGCGAGCGATATCGCAGAGTACATTAATCTTATCGATACTTCGAAAGGCATTTAAAATGAGTTATCCTTTTTTGATCCAAGGCAATAATGTTGTTGTTGTAATTGACAACAAGCCACATACTATCAGCAAGACTCACATCACTTATCAAAAGGTAATTGATGCGATCAAGGCTGGCGACTGGGAAGCAGTCAAAGATGCCATTGAGCCTAAGAAGGTCGTACTGAACTACGGCAAGGGTAACGTCAGCATTCAGGGTGAAACCTTGTTCTGGAAGGGCAAGGAACTACATACCACTTTGGCAGTTAAAATGATCGAGATGCTTCGTGAAGGTTTTCCGATTGAACCTATGGTTATGTTCATGGATAATCTTTACCAGAACCCAAGCAAGCGAGCAGTTGATGAACTGTATGGCTTCTTGGAGCGCGGTAACTTGCCGATTACTCCGGACGGACACTTCCTTGCTTACAAGCGTGTTCGTGCAGACTATAAGGATTGTCATTCTGGTACTATGGATAACGGTATTGGACAAGTTGTTGAGATGGAACGCTATGACGTTGACGACAACAAGGACAATACATGTTCTAGTGGCCTCCACTTCTGCTCTAAAGAGTACCTGAGTAGTTTTGGTGGTGCTCGCACAGTGATTGTTAAGATCAATCCACGTGACGTTGTAAGCATTCCTAGTGACTACAATCAAACTAAGGGTCGTGCTTGCCGATACGAAGTTGTCGGCGAAATTGACAACAATGATGCGAGTGCGGCTTTTACCCGTAGTGTGCAATCAAACAGTAGCAACTATGACAAGCCTGTCAAAGAAGGTGACACACCATTCAAGGCAGGCTACACCGCAGGTTATACAGGTGGTGCTAATGCAACCGATGACTACTACGGTAAAAATCGTTTGGATTATCGCGAAGGCTATGAAAAAGGTGCTCAACACAAACGTGAAGGACGTAGCGAAGAATATCGTTATGTCAAAAACGAAAAGTCTTGGCCTACTCCTAAATGGGGTCCTGTTGGATACTAACTATGGGAAACTTAGCTGAATACTTTGCAAAGAATAGACCAAAATCTGTTTGGTCTATAGGAGACCGAGTATTCGGCCGATGGAATAAAATCCCATTTGTCGGAACTGTTGGTAATGACAATATGGTAAGCGAGTTAGTAGGGCCTAGAGTCTCTATCTTTCTCGACTTACCTATAAAGTATCAAGACAAAATACATACTATTATTTTTGTCAAACAAAAAGATATCAAAAAATTAGTTGTACTAGATGAGTGACCCGGCCCGCATTCTTGCAGAAAATATTCGAGCCGGGTCTGGTAACCACGGGCTCAACGAAAACGATCTTTATAATATTTTTTCTAATTGTAATGTAGAGCAGTTAGCCTACACATTAAGAAAATGTGTAGAGCATTCTGGCAGTACTGCTTTTAGTACAAACAAATCTACTATTGTAAAACCTTCCTTTTCTGACTTTACTGTTTGGCATCAAATTGATGAACAATGGAACGAGTCTTGGGGCTTTAAGAAAACACAACCGGGGTGTTATGTCTACGGATTATTTGATAAAGTTCCAAACGGCCCTGCTGATTTTCTAGATGCCGGCGTTATCTATATCGGTGAAAGCAGAGCAGTTACAAGAAATTGTATGCTAGGACGTAGAACTGATTTTAAAGGCACAGTTCGTAATAACAGATTAAGCCCTTACGGATGTGGAACTGCTTTTAAAGAAAAATTTGGTGCTAGTAAAATTTCAAACACGTACCAAGCATACTTGCCTATGCACCCAAGTTTATGTAAACAAGTAGAAATAGAATTACTATCATTGTATTACAACAAATATAATTGTATTCCTGCTTGTAATCCTTCCTTAGATTTGACTAGAGTGCTAAAGCATTTAGCCAAATAACTAAAAAAAGTACTTTACAATATACAGATTAGACTGTATAATTGCTTCATCAACAACACAACATTATTTTAAAAATGACTTACTTTCTCAAACACGGCAACACTTATCGCGTAAGCAAAAAAGAAGCTCTTGATATTCAAGAGAAGCTTCCGGTCGGTAATTACATTATCAAAAAAGATGAGATGTCAGGCCAACTATTCCTAGAGCAAATCGATCAATTTGAATTCAAAGGCAAAGTCTACGGCGACACTATCAAACGTGCTACTCGTATTCTTAATTCTTTTAATGACCGCCCCAGCTCAACTGGTGTAATGCTTACCGGTGAGAAAGGTTCTGGTAAGACGTTGCTTGCCAAAATGCTTAGTATCAAAGGTTACGAGCAGGACATTCCAACTATCGTTATTAACCAACCATGGTGCGGCGAAAACTTCAATGCTTTCATCCAAAGCATCGAGCAGCCTGTGATTGTTGTGTTTGACGAGTTCGAAAAGGTTTACGACGAGTCTGACCAAGAGCTTATGCTTACACTTCTTGATGGTGTCTATCCTACCAAGAAGTTGTTTGTATTGACTTGCAACGACAAATGGCGTGTTAACCAACACATGCGTAATCGTCCTGGCCGAATTTTCTATAGCCTAGAGTACAAAGGTCTTGAAGCAGACTTCATTCGTGAATACTGCGAAGATAATCTCAAATCTAAAGAACATATTGAAAAGATCATTGGTATTGCCGGTACGTTCGGACAGTTTAACTTTGACATGCTCAAGGCACTGGTTGAAGAAATGAACCGTTACAACGAAACTCCGCAAGAAGCAATGGAGATGTTGAACACCAAGCCAGAGTACTCAGAAGAATCTCGTTACAAGATCAAACTGATGATCAATGGTGAGGAATTGGCTGAAACTAATTTTGATGAAAAAGAATGGCACGGTAACCCACTTACCAAGCGTGTTCACATCAATTATAAGAGTTTCTTTGAGCCCGACAACAACGATGACGAAATTAGCATTGGGGAGTTCGATTGGGAAAGCAAGATTTTCGAACCTTCTAACCTTAAGAAGATTGACGACAACGGCAACAAGTTTGTGTTCGTTGCTTCAGATGGTACTACTTTGGTTCTTACCAAAGTTAAGGAACAAAGCTACCGTTATTGGGATGCTTTTTAAGGATTGCGTTAGTAGCTCAATGGCAGAGCAGAAGCCTCTAAAACTTCAATGCGTGGGTTCGATTCCCACCTAACGCACCAAGGATGTATTATGGCAAAAAAGAAACAAGCACGAAAGTTTAACTATGCTGTGGGACACTACTGGGAAGGCGACAGCGGCTCAGTAGGTTGCTATGCTTATGGCAATGAACACTTCTATGGTACTATGGAAGATGCTAAGAATTTTTTGGCTTATGTACAAAGACAAGATGAAGAAAAACCTAGATTGAATCGTAGAGATTGGCGTATTTTCCAACTTGTAGAGGTACCAGTATGAACAAACAGCGTGAAGCCGAATTAAAAAGATACCGGACCTATATTTGGGCCAGCGGTATCAAGCATCCTACCTTTGACCAAGAACGGTATTATACTGAAATGTCAACGCTGGAAATGACAGCCTTACGAGATAAGACAGTTAAAGACTTAGAAAGGAATCCCGACTTTGCACCAAAGTTTTACGGCAACTTTGTGGAATACTTGAACCGTAAATTGGCAGAGCGGAAAACCTTTCGAGATTGGATTTGGAGAAACATTATACTGAAATTCAGTTTAACGGTGTGGAAATTACAAATCACTAAATAGATTTGTGCATGGGGCACAACTAACAGACTTTTAAGCAATAGGTGTTTAGTCTGTACACCGTAAAAAGGAGAAACCATGATGTATGGAAATAAGCTCGCCGCGGCAATCAAAGTAAACGGCAAAGTCCTAAGAGAATTCAAGGACACAGTACATATCCCATTTGGATCAGAATATGCAATCACTATTAAGAATCTACATACGACCCGTGCTGTCGTTAATGTTTATATCGATGGTGACAATATGGTCCCTGGCGGACTTGTACTCAACGCTGGGCAATCAATCGACCTTGAGCGTTCAGTCAAGAACAACAACCTCACAGAAGGCAATAAGTTCAAATTCATCGAACGCACCGGGGCTGTGGAACAGCACAGGGGAATCGGAATTGAAGACGGACTGGTAAGAATCGAATATCAATTCGAATTACCTGTTTTTATCAGTAGCATCGCACCTGCTCAAACAATGTGGGATACACACATTTATCCACAAGGCGGAATCATGCGTGGTTCCAAAATGTCAGGTGTTAGCAACGGTACATCAGATTGGATTGCACCAGCAGGGTCGGTGACCTGTTCTGCAACCTACGCCAGTGCTACATCAGCCCAGCTTAACGATGTAGGTATCACTGTGCCTGGTAGCAAGAGTGAGCAGAAGTTCCAAACAACTACAGTAGGCGCACTCGATCCTGTTAAGCATAATCTTGTGTTCAAACTGTTTGGCGGTACTGTTCCTAAGCCGATTACAGTTAAGCATAAGCCTAAGTGTGTAACTTGTGGGACACAGAATAAAGCTACTGCCAAGTTCTGTATCGAATGTGGCACAGCACTAGAAATTTTTGCGTAAATAATACACAGGGGGTGAAAGTCCCCCTATGGGATATAATTATGTTTATTGGATTAATGGGAGTTGACAACGATGGTAAGACCATGTACACTCCTAGTGGTAATAAAATTCCTTTCACGTTGCCATGGGGGCTAGCATGGAAGGTACAAGAGATCCAGCATTGGATTGCAAAAAAAACTTGGAGATAAAAATGAAATAGATTGAATATGCTTGTAAGGACGTAGTGTTCCATTTTAACAAAAAACACTTAGAAGACCAAACCATACCCATGTGGGTCTTAAAATTTCATGGGGAGACATTGTATGTCAATCATGTAGATCGTTCTATTCCTTGGAGTACTAAGGAAACACCCGATAACAATCATACCAAAGGTAGCATCAAAGTCAAGAACGTACTACTACGTGTCGACGATGAAAACTGCGCTACACTTTCAGAACTTACTATATTAGATAAATTTCGACTTCGCAATCAGAAGCTGGGTATCACACGGATTATGTTTAGGCCTAGCAGTAATATGCACAAGGCTCTTTTGGCTAACGAATACAAACACAGTCCATTCAAATATGTTAGAGGCGCCTGTGCTAGTTCGTTTATCATTTGTGATTTATTGAGCAAGAAAGAAGTCTTGCTGGCTCAAATCAAATACAATGATTGGAGAGAAGTCAAACCAAATGAATCCTACTATACAGAGTATGACAATGTCAAAGCTGAAAAGATTAAAGTGGACTATGGTCATCCTAGCACCCCATATGAATACAGTTAAAATTAAAGTGCCGTACGAAAGGATACAAGAACTAAGAAAGGATTTGCGTAAATGGAGAATAAGACATTTTCCTTTTCGAAGACAAGAAGGAGGAATGGAAATCGAGATGTACTCAAATCCAAAATTAGATTTTATTTTTTTAAAGTACAGTTGACTTATTGATTTTTCCTATAAACGTCATTGAAATATTTTTTGCAAAAACCTATTGATTCTTTATTTTAATAGGATATATAATATACACATAGAACAACAGTTCTAAGTTTTCAACACACAAGGAGAAACACATGAAAACAGTTGGTGATAAAATTGAAAAATTTGCCGTAACAGGCGTTAACCCAGGTAGCGATCAGTTCTTTGACATTACTGATGAGAGCTTCGCTGGCAAGTGGAAAGTAATCGTTTACTATCCAAAGGACTTTACATTCGTATGTCCTACAGAAATCGTTGCATATGACAAACTGGCAGGTGATTTCAAAGACCGTGATGCAGTATTGCTCACAGGTTCAACAGACAATGAGTTCTGTAAACTAGCATGGCAAAAAGCACATCCAGATCTTGCTAAGATCACACACGTTCAGTTCGCTGATACACAGCGTGGTGACCTAAGTCTTATTAACCAGCTTGGTGTATTCTATGCTCCAGCAGGTGCCGCACTTCGCGCAACATTCATTGTTGACCCAGAAGGTGTTATTCAACACGTGACTGTCAACAACTTGAACGTTGGTCGTAGCCCAGAAGAAACTCTGCGTATTCTTGACGCATTGCAAACTGGCGAACTATGTGCATGTAACCGTGCTGTAGGCGGTGAGACTCTATAATGTTAGACTGCCTAATACTAGGAGATAGTATTGCGGTAGGTACCGCCAATGTTCGTAAAGAATGTGTTAGTTACAGCATTGGCGGTTACAATACCTTGCAATGGAATAAAAAGTTTGCTGATAAAGACCTAACTGCCGGAACTGTTATTATTAGTTTAGGCACAAACGATCATGCAGGCGTACATACATTTAAAGAACTTAGTGCTATGCGATCTCGTGTTACAGCAAGTCGTGTGTATTGGATTCTACCACCTTGCAACGAAAAATTTTGCAAACCCAATGTAAACGACAATGTAGAAATCATTGCGCGAAGTCGAGGGGATTTTATTATTAAGACAGACCGATTACAAAAAGATGCTATCCATCCTAGTTGGGCAGGATATAAAGAATTAGCGGAGAAAACACAATAATGTTAGAAACTATCTGCGAAACACTGGTAGAAGCATACCGTCGTAATTGGATTACTAGTCGCGATGGTAATGTCAGCATACGCCACCACGATCGCGATCACTTTTATATCACACCCAGTGGTGTACGTAAGCAGACTATGCAGCCGGACCAGTTCAAAAAAATCAAAATAAACAGTTCAATACACAGTGGCTGGGGTACAGCAGATTTGCTATATGCTTGGGAAGAAATGGACTATACTGATATTAGTGCCAAGTTGAAGCCTAGCGGAGAAATTCCCTTGCACTTCGGTTTGCAAAAAGAATTAGGACAGCACAAAGACGATGTTCGTGTAGTTGTACATTTACATCCTACGTATTGTGTAGCCGCCATGCATGCTGGTATCGAGCTAGGGGCAATTGCTAAAGAATTCCCCGAGTTAAGTCGTTATACAAAGGTTGCATTTAATGTGCCCGATGTTCCGCCAATCAGTCAAGAACTAGCAGATCAATGTCATAAACATCTTGAACTAGATAAACACGGTAATATTGCCTATGACATTGTGGGAATAAAAGGACACGGAGTAGTTGCCATTGACACTAGTCCTTGGCGAGCATTTGAACATATTGAACGTCTAGAACACATTTGTAAAATTGTATTAGCATCAAGGAGATAATATGGCTTTTATTGATTCAATTAAAGAAGCACTACCAGAGTACGCAAAGGACACTAAACTAAATTTAGATGCTGTACTACTACGTAGCACATTAGACGCTGATGTGGCTATGGGTTGTGCAGTGGCCGCATTGGCCGCCACTGGCAATGGTAAAGTATTGGCTGTTATGCTAGCAGACAATCCTGTACACGCCGCAAGTGCAATGACAGCCGCAAGCATCATGGCACAGAACAACGTTTGGTATCCTTACGTTGAAATGGCAGATGATGAACAGCTAAAAGGCTTGCCAGCACAGTTACGCATGAACGCTATCGCAAGTCATGGAGGAACAACCAAGGCAAACTTTGAAGCATTCAGTCTTGCCGCTAGTATTGTTGGTAAGTGCCATTTCTGTGTGAAAGCACACTACGACACACTCAAGAAGGAAGGCTACACAGTAGAACAACTTCGTGATATTGGGCGTATTGCCGCAGTGATGAATAGTGTTGCCAAAGTGTTGAATAGTTGACTTTTGTAATAAAATTGTAATCTTTTTGTGTTTAAATAGTAATGTGTTTTACACATTCACTTAACACAAGGAGACACAAAGTGAAAAAACTATTCGTGACACTACTGGCGGCACTGGCCGTTACAGCACAAGCACAAACTACAATCAACGGAGCCGGGGCAACATTCCCGGCTCCGTTGTATTCAAAGTGGGCAGAAGCTTATAATAAAGAAACGGGCATTAGAGTAAACTATCAGAGCGTAGGTAGTGGTGCTGGTATTAGACAAATTGAAAACAAAACAATTACATTTGGCGCCAGCGACATGCCACTCAAAGATGAGAAATTAAAAGAATTAGGCGCAACACAGTTTCCTACTGCTATCGGGGGAGTGGTTCCTGTTATTAATTTGAAAGATGTCAAACCGGGCGAAATGAAGTTAACTGGCACATTGATTGCAGATATTTTCTTAGGAAAAGTCAAGCGTTGGAATGATCCTGCTATTACAAAATTGAATCCTACACTAAAATTACCTGATCAAGAAATTGTTGTTGTTCGTCGTGCCGACGGGTCAGGAACAACTTTTGTCTGGACTAACTATCTTAGCAAAGTCAACAAAGAATTTAAAGACACAATTGGTGAAGGTACTGCTGTTAACTGGAAAGTAGGAGCAGGCGGCAAAGGCAACGAAGGCGTTGCGGCAATGGTACGTCAACTACCTGGAACACTAGGTTATGTTGAATATGCCTATGTTAAGCAAACTAAGATGACCTGGGTACAGATGCAGAATCGTGACGGACAGTGGGTAGCACCTGACGATGAAACATTTAAGGCAGCAGCCGCAAATGCTACCTGGGATAAGTCATTCTATCAGATTCTTACAGATCAGCCAGGCAAGACCAGTTGGCCTGCTACAGGTGCTACATTTATTATCATGTATTTAGATAACGGTGCCAAGGCCAAAGAAGCACAAGATGTATTGAAGTTCTTTAATTGGGCTTTTGACAAAGGTGGCAAAATGGCAGAAGACTTAGACTATGTTCCACTGCCTGCTAATGTAGTGGCATTAGTTAGAAAAGAAATGTCTAAAATTAAATAACTCGCTTTGCTGGCGGCGTATAATAGGACAAGTAGCCAGTGATAGGACCCTAAGGGTCCTATTTTTTATTTCTTAAACAGATATCGCTTGTGCAAATGTAGTCTTGCTTGATTATATTGCACAGCAGTTATTACTAATGCTGCAACCCAAGGAAGTATTGCGCCAACCCAAGGAACCAGACCTGCCCACCAAGCAGCCATTAAAGGTTCTTTCATAAGCATCAAGAATGCCACAGCAAACAATACAAATGAACCCGCAAATACTGTGTCAGGCCAACGCTGTAGAATCTTGCTGACCATAGTGGCACCAAATAAGATAATTGGTACACTGATTAACAAGCCAGCAATGACTAGAACAAAACTTCCGTTAGCGGCCGCAGCAATGCCTAAGGCGTTGTCTATGCCCATGACAGCATCAGCAACTACAATAGTTCCAATTGCACCCCAGAAGGTATCTTTGGCTTCTATGTTGTGTTCGTCGTGATCAAATACCAGTTTCCAACCAATCCATATTAGTGCGGCAGCACCAATGGCTCTGAGACCTGGGATCAGTAGTAAGTATGTTAATGCGGCTACACTAATAAAACGGATAGCAATGGCGCCAAAAGTTCCCCAGAAGATTGCCTTCTTGCGTAAATGATCCGGTAATTTGTTAGCCGCCATTCCGATAACAAGAGCGTTATCGCCGGCTAATACAATGTCTATCAGAATGATAGCGAGAAATGCCCAAAGGGCTTGGAGTGTAAAGAGTTCCATAATTTTCCTTTAAAAAGTTATGGTCTCACCTCTTTGTCTATACACCGGGTGTTAACCGTGCTGACGATGTATAGAGCCCATTTGGGCTAGTTACTCCCCTAGAATATTTAGCATTTTGTGTCAACGCAAAGTTTATCTAAGGCGTTATATATGTATACAGAACAAATTCTGTATATTAACCTAAAAAGGAAATTACTATGAAATTAGTTGCAACTTTAATCGCTGCCATGTT
>JACCDO010537926.1_pt1 | contig 24470 bp, 16 predicted proteins | sample 7446101 | NCBI WGS metagenome assembly JACCDO01 (sample SAMN15323440, study PRJNA562643) | freshwater metagenome | isolation source: river surface water | place: USA:Blue River Watershed | collected 2017-08-16 | reverse complement strand
TTCCAATAATCTAATATATTAGTCATCTAACTGTGTTATTTGATTTAATATATATAAATATATATTCAACTTTTTATAAAAAATAGCTAAATTAACTATTTTAATAATTTTATTTAATCATCATATATTTCTAATTTAACATCTTGTTCTTTACAAATTTCTTCAATATCTTTCCAAAATGTTGATCCAATATTTTCTTTAATATTTTTAGTAAGGTTTCTTACAATAATTTTTTCAGGAGTAATTTTACATATTCCACCTCTAAAGCTATCATTTAATGCATCAAGATTTCTTCCAAACCATTTTGGTGCAATTGTAGAATTAGAATATGAGTCATAAAAATCCTCTTTATTTTTCCAATTGACTGCATCTAATACAATAGTGTTATTTATTGACATTGATATATTTTGTAATAATATAATAAAATAATAATTATAAATAATTATTCAATTTTTATAAAAATAATCTTCTTTACATAAATTCTAATGGTTTAATACCTAAAACTCCAAAAACATATTCTAAAACTGTATAACACATAGTAAAAACATATGCACGTGAATTATTATGATTTAATAATTTTTCATCAGAATCAAAATTTAAGACACGATTAGTTTTATAACAAGATTGTATTTTTTCAACTAAATCATAAGCGTACACACACAAATTATTAATTTCGTATCCAGACTCAGTTTTTTCAATATATTCGGGTAATTTTAAAATAGTTTTGATCAAATCAAAATCAACACTATTAAGTTCATCAATTTTAACATTTGGTTCAACACAACTAATAAATTTAAGGTATTTTTCGACAATTTTTTTAGCCCGGATATACCCATACATAATATAACATAAAGTGTTTCCTGTAAAACTTAACATTTTATCATAACTAAATTTATAATCAATTAAACGGTTTGTTTTTAAATCGGCATATTTTAATGATCCAATAGCTAAATTTTGAATATCTTGTTCATTTATAAGTGAATTTTTTTCCTTAATAACTTTTGTGGTTTCTTCAATAGTTTCTTCAAACATTTTAAGTAATTTAAGGGTAGATCCATCTCGTGATTTAATACGTTTACCTTTATCATCAAGTACGAGTCCAAAACCAACATGAACAGCTTGTGAAGGTTTAATCCAACCTAATTTTTCTCCAACTTGAAAAACTTGTTCTAAATGTTCAGCTTGTCCAGAATCAACCACATATAAAATCTTATCTGCTTTTAACACTTGAGCTCGGTATTTTAATGCACATAAATCGGTAGTATCATAAGTATAAGCATTATTTGATTTAACAATAGTGATTAGACTAGGTTTATTTCTAAATACAGTTCGGACAACTTTACGACCGTCATCTTCATCTAAAACTCCAACTTGTTCCAATTCTTTAACCATATCAGGAATAAACTTTTGATAAAAGCTTTCACCAACTTCTTCTAATCCTTTGATATTTAAAATTTGGTAATTAGTATTAAAATGTTCCCGAGATTTAGCACATATAGCTTTGTGAATTGAGACTGTAGGTTCAATACCATTTTGTAATTGATAAGTACGTAATTGTGATTCAGAAGCAAACTGTTCAGATTCTTTAGCAAGTTTATTAGATTTTTCATAAAGATCTTGTAAATTAAGTTCAGGGATAGAATCGATAAGCTCATGTGTCATAATATAATTGACCATCATACCGAATTGAAGTCCAAAATCTCCAATATGATTGATACGCATAACATTATGACCAATAGATTCAAAAAAGTTAGCTAAACTATCTCCAATAATAGTGGAACGTAAATGACCCACATGCATTTCTTTAGCAACATTAGGAGAAGAATAATCAATTAAAATAGTTTTAGGTGATAGAGTTTTTTTAATTAAATTATTAAGATCCAAAGAATTAACTTTTTCGACATAGTATTCATCAGAAATTTTGATATTGAAGAAATTTTTATCTCGAGACAAAGTGAAAAAACTATATTGACCTGGTAAAATATCAATAATATCAGGAAACTTTAGAGCATTAGAAATTAGATAATCATAAGAATAGAGGTTGTTACCGGATTTTGATATAATCTTAAAATCATAGTTAGTATTAGTTTTATTATGAAGTTCACAAATAATATTATGAGTTATATTTTGCATTAGTAAAATTAATAATGATATATTACATTATTAATTCTTAAAATCAATATTTTTTATAAATTAAAAAATTATAAAATTAGTCAACAATATATTTAATAACAGTTTTTTTAGACATAGTACTATTAACTAAAGGTTTTCCACCGATATTAAATATGTTTTCCAAATAAATAAAAAATCCATCAGAATTATAAGAAATAATAAACTGACATGGTAAATTTTCAGAAACAACTATTTGATTATTTTTATAAATAGTAATATTTTTATCAAATCTGTTAATAATTAATTTACCACATTCATTAAAAATTTTAATATAATCTTGATTACAGTAAAATATTTGTGAATCAAAGAAAGGTACAATACCAATACTTTTAAAAATAGATTGTGATTGTGGTAATCTAGCGATACCTCCATTATTATATTTATTAAATAAAACAAGCTCTTCACCTTTTAATATAGCATTAGATGTAAAAACAAAATCAAAAGAGCCATAAGGTAATCCATTAATGGTAAGATCAAAAGAAGAGAAACCATATGCGGATGGAATAGATTGAAAAGCATCAACAGAAGAGAATGTTTTGATAGATAAAGGTAAATTATTTTCAGAAATAAACTCTAATGTATATAAAATATCAAAGAAGCTATAAACTCCATAAAAAAGATTAGTTTTATCTTTAATACTAGAATAAACATTTTTAGATGTGGTAGTATAATCAATAGGAAAAGGAACACATGATAAAGCAGGAACATTACCAAAAATATCATTAATATTAAAAGTAGCATCAGACAAAACAATATAACAGGTATTAGGTACTTGATTAATAAAATTGGAATTAATATATTTATTTTCCAAAGCATCTTTTTCAGCTAACAATATGATATTAGTATCATTTTGAAAATTATAGTTTTTATCAATTTCCAAAGTATCAATTTGTACAGGTAAGTTTAATAATTTAGTTTGATATAAAAATAACTCTATCCATTCTTTAATAAAGATATCAATAACACTATTAGGATCATATAATAATTTAAATTGTTTCATTTGATATTCAACAAAAATCATAATAATAGACATAATAGAATATTGTTCATAAGGACCATAAGTTAAAACATTTTTTAATTGTTTAATAATAAGTGCAGAAGCATTAATAGAAAAAGAAGGTATATCCAAATTATATATTTCAAAAAATTTAGTAATATCAACTAAAACAGGAGTATTATTAGAAATAGTAGCTCTTAAACCACTAGGATACTTTTTAATAAAATCTTCAAGTGATTGAAATGTTTTGATTTGAGTATTATCAACAATATAAACTTCCAAAACCAATTTATTATTAGGTTTAATAGAATTAAAATATTCTATAACATCATTAATACCAGAATTATAAACTTCTGGTGTAAAAAGTAGTGCAATATAAATAGTTTCCATTATATTACTTAATGAAAAAAAACATCATTTGGAATATAAAAAATATTAAATTTAATTTTCACATTCACAATCATATTTATGAACAGGATATGCATTTTTTTGACAAAATTTATTACAAAAGTATACTTGTTTACATTTGGAACATCTTTTAAGATCATTAGATTCTCCACAATACAAACATAATTTTTCCACAATAGATTCTGGATAGTTAATTTTATCATAAAAATCATCAACTAACCAATCAATATGTTTGGATAAAGTAATAGCACCTCCAGATTCATATAATGATTTAGCATGAGGATTAGGAACAAATCCGTGAACAATGTGTTTGAATTTGCTAGTATAATAATCTAAATTAGAGAGATGCCACATATATTCACGATATTTATAACTTTGATACAAATTAAATCCAGATTTAACTTTAAGATTTTCCAATGGTACATATTTGGCAACATGTTCTTCTAATAATATTTTATTTTGATCAAGTTCAACAGTTTCACTAGGCCTTAATCCAGTAAACCCGCTTTTTATATAAGGATTAGCATTAAAAGATAATAACTTTACAATTGCTTCAGAATTATCTTTAACACAAGCATAAATTAATGGGGTAGTACCTCTATAATTAGAGATATTAACATGTATCAGACCATTTTGTAAAATATGATCAATAATAAAAATATTATTAAAAGCACAAGCCCAGTGTAAAAGAGTTTCACCATTAGGCCAAACACAATCATACAAATCAATTTGAGAAATCATTTGGACAATTTGATTATTATTTTCTTCAGTATTAGACTGAATTAATTCATATAGTTGATCTTGCATTTAGAATTTTAGTAATTATAGTTATTATAAATAAATTATTAAATAAATCAATTTTTTTATAAGAAAATAATATAGATGAGTGATATAATTTTAATATTAACAATTGATTCAAATCCAGAGAAGATTTCAATATCAATACCAGCGAGTGCATATCCAACTTATAAAGTATCAGATTTAAAAGCACAAATATACAGTATAAAAAATATATTATATACAAATCAAAATTTATTTTTTCCGTATTATGTGAGAAATGGATTTCCAGCCAAATTAATTCAACTAACATCAGATAATGCAACATTAATTTCATATCTTTTAACAGGTAAAAGTCCAAATAACACAGTTAACTGTAAAACTACACTAGGTCCATCTGTAAATACAAACATAAGTCAAATAATACCAAATATACCACCAACTGCAAATACATTATTACCATCTCAAACTTTTATAGGTAACCCAACAAATAATGAACAGAAAGCATTTGTTTTAGATGCAGGTATCGGAACAATACCAGTAGGTACAGGATCAACAGCAAAATACACAATATTAAGTACGGATCCAGTTACAACCAAAATAGTAGCAGTAGGATTAGGTGAAGATACCGATGGTAAAATAGATATGGTACCAGTTGGGGAAGTAACTATTACGCCAACACCAGTTACAATTCCAGTATCAACAAAAACAACAACACAAACCCAACCATCAACTTCAACTCCAATAGTTCCACAGGGTAGTCAATCATCTGTTCAAACTCAATTACCAACAATAGTATATAAATCAGAAGCAACATTAACTGAAGATATTTTTAAGGGTGAAGATGATGGAACCAAAGATATAAAACCAGTTAATACTATTAAAATACCCATAAAACAATATGATACAAAGTGGTTTTCTGGTATAAATTTAGAAAAATCAAACGATGGTGTAGAAACAAATAGACCAACAGAATTCAAAAGTGAATTAGGAGTTATAAATGATAAAAATAATTGTGTGATATCATAAATTTAACATTTTTGTAAAAACATTTTTTATATAACAAATATATAAAATGAGTACAGATTTAAATATTAAAAATAGACCAAATCCGGATATATCTGTAAAAAAAGCATTACAAACATTAGACTTGGAAGTAAAATCTTTACAATCACAAGTAAAATCATTGGAAAACAAACAATATTTTACAGAGAATTCAGATAAAGATATATATACTGAAAAGAATGTAGTGGTAGGAGCGAAAAAAAACATAGACGAAGCAAATTTTTATTCTGAAACAATGTCAGTAAATAGAGTAATACAAGCAATAAAATTAAATTATGATTCGATAGTAATAAATAATTCGGTAGTAAACGAGATATTATCGAATATTGAAAAAATAAAGAGTGAAGGTTTTTCAAGTGTATTGGATCCTTATTCAGAGAATAACTATTATGAAAACATAAATTATTATCAAGTAACAACAGTACCAACAGTAGAATATACAGATAAAAATTTTTACAACAACAAAATATTGTATTCGTACAAAAGGTATAAAAATTACACAGACAAAACATTAGGATCAATATTAAATTCAAATAACTTAGGTGAATACATATATTATCCAGAGGAAGGAGTAGATTTATCGAATGTATTTAATTTGAATCTAACAAACTTAAAGGGGTACAAAGGGATAGGATTAGAAAAATTAAATTATTTCGTAGTAGCTCCAAGAATAGAATCAGAATACCAAGTATATTTTAGTTGTTGTGTAAGAATTCCAGGAATAAATAGTGAAGTAGAAGGAGTAGATCCAGATTTAATAGTAGTACAATCATGTGCAAATTTAACAAAAATATTAGTAGGTATAAATGAAACAGTGTTATTCCAATCAGAGAATGTAAAGTTTTTTTACAAAATAATGTTAGACTTGTTAAAATTAGAGGGTACATATAAAAATTTAAAGAAGGGTATAAAAGATCCAATAAGAGATTTTGATTATAACTTATGGACATATAATACAGCAGCTCCAAGTTTAGCAATATGTAAATATTCGTCAGTATATCCAGATTGGATAGGGAAACCAGCAAATCAATTGGTGATAATCGGTACAGATATAAATGTAGCGAAAGTAGTAACAAATATATTTAATTTTAATTCGAAAAATTTATTAATAAGTAATGAAGAACAAGTAGGAATGATAGAATATAGTTACAATAGTCAAGATTACTTATTTTTAACAAAAATAATAATATTAGATGGAGTAAAACAGATAATAACAACACAAATAAGAATAAATGATTATTTTGTAGATGCAATAAAGACAAATGGAGATATGACAGTAGAAGGTACATTAACAGTAAATAACTGGGATGGTTCAAATGTATTTAATTTACATACAGAGGATAAGGTACTCCAAGTAAATGGTAAAATAGGTATAAACACACAAGAACCGGGAGCATTAATAGATATAAATTCGATAAGTACAATAGAAGTAGATATAATAACATTAGAATATACAGATTTAAATAAATATATATTTGGATACTATGATTATTTTATAAATAATTATTCAACAACAGAAAATAGAAATTGGACAGAGATATATAACACATATATATTGAATGAAAAGATAAGTGTAACAACAATAAATCTACCATTTGATTTTATGACAACAAATAGTACAGATGAATCATTTATAAATTTTTCGAATAATTTTAATAATTATGTATATTTTGGATATACAGAAACAGAGTTTAAAGAGAAATTCGAGGGTAAAACTGCATCAGAGATATCGGACCCATATTATAAAAATTATTTTTATGCATTAAAAGATTATTTCTTGATAATGTGGAATCAGAAACCATATTATTTATTAAATACATATCAAACATTTACAAACATAGTAAATTACTTTGGAGGTCCAGTATTAAGAATGCAAGTAATGTGGTATGATGAACAATATAATGTGATAAGATTATTTGCATCAAATTTGAAATTAGATAAATATTTATTAAATGCACAATTAAATGAGATATTATCAAATTATTATGATAGTTTGTTTGCCTGTGAACAATTAGTGAATATATTTTCAAATCTATTAAGGGATCCAATAATTCAGATAGCACAAACAGAGAATCCTTTATATATAACAAATTATATAGCAAATTCATATTATAAACAAAGATTTGGATATCCTCAAAATTATGTAACATGTTGGACATATGAAGAAACGGATTACAACGAGATAACAGAATTATTTTTTGAAGCTGTACCATATTGGTATAATAACAAATTAAGTAAGGTTCAAATTCCAGGACAAGATGTATTAGCATCGAATGCAGCTCAACAGATAATAGAATATACAATAAAGAATTTTGATAACAAAATATTAGAGAGAATCATGATATCATTTTACTTTTGGTCATATGAATATAAAGTATCATATGTAAAAAGAATAAATATATTAGGTAAAGATTATTATATATTATCAGGTGTCAACATATTAGAATATATAAAGAAAAATATAATATCAAATGGTGATCAACAATTTAACGGTTCATTAAAAATATTAGATTCATCAAATAACCAGACAATATTAACAGTAGATACAACAGAAAAACAGGTAGCAATACAATATCCAGTAGGTTTAGGTACAGAGAATCCAAGATCTATTTTAACAATAGATGATGTATCATTAAGTAATTTATTTGATTATTTAGCAGATTTAACAAAGAAGAATAGATATATAACAGATTTAGCTAAACAATTAAGAAATGTGCCATCAGAAGAATACAAAAATATAATAGATTCATATATAGATCCTTTTACAGGTAAAAAGTATGTTCAGGATGTTGATAATTATTTTGCAGTAGTAAATCCAGATGATTCAAATATAAATAATATAGGTAAATATGAATACGAGTATCACTGGTATTTAAAAGAGTGGGAAGGTGTGTTATATAAAGATGTATTAAATCCAAATTTTAATACAATAAATAATGGTGTAAAACCACTAGCAGGAAATTTCTTTTTGGAATCACCATTAAAAGAAGTAATGTATAAAAACACATTAAATTTAAAAATATACAATTGGATTTGGGGTAGAAAAGTAAGTACATCAAAATACTTTTTAGATTTAGATAATACAATACGTTTTATACATACAGGAGTAAACTTTAATATATATTTTTCAAGATTTAATTCAAATAAGAATTTACAAAATATAATATTTGCAACAAAAGCATTACAAGTATTTTTGAATGAATTATATTTAAATTATATTGGACAAATTCCTTTGAATCAATTGGAATTAGAACCATATATAGAAAGTTTAACAAAAGAATATACAAAATTCACTTTATGGGTAATGGATTATCCAACAGATTATAATAAAACAAGATTATATTTAAATCAAAATGGTGATCTTCCAACAAATTTAAATAACTTGTCACCAACAGACACAATATTTGATATGTTATATAATTTTGAGACATCAAATCATGGAAATTTAACATTTAAACAAATATTATTATTCTATCAAAAAATAATAAATCTACAACAAAAAATACAATTTTATAATGGACAAGAGAAAGATTTGGAAATATCAGATTCAAATATACTAGGTTATAGAACAGATGAGGATTATTGGTTGGCCAATTGGATCTATATACCAATAAACACAGTAAATCCAAGTCAAGCAGTAAATGTAATAACAATATTAGAATTTAACGCAGATGATTATCTAAATCAATCAGTTCAAATGATAGGTGATTTACAAATGGGAGGTAATTTAACATTGATGAATCCTATAGAATATTTAAAGTATGTTAAAAATGGTATTCCTTTATCAGATTTAAATCCAATAGTATCAGTATACCCGAATGAGAAATTTGTAGGTGTTGGTAGTCAAGAAATATATACTCAATATCCAGTAATTTACTCTACATTAGATATATTAACAAATAGAGTATTTGCTCGTAATAACATGTTAGTATCGAATAACAGTTATCCAAACTTGATAGCAGAAAGATTTGCAGATCCCAAAATACCAGATGATGAGTATTTTTTGCAAAACAGTTTTTCATGTTCAACACAAAGAAGATCAACAAAATTATACACACTAGAACAAATAGTAGATCTAGGTAAGGGTAAATACGGTATGGATATATCTTTTGAAGTTCAAGATAAATATCAAGATACATATGAATTAGCTCAATTTGGTGTCAAAGTAGAAAAATTAAGAAATTTTAATGGTATAAATTATCCTGTTCCAAAATATACTTGGAATATAATAGATAGTATAACACCAGAAGGAAATTTAACTCAAAAGACCCTAATGAGTTTAGAAAGTGAAAGTAGATTGATAGTTGAAAAGATTAAATTAGGTAGTTTTGACCTAACAGTAGAAAAAGTTGGTAATAAAGAAGTATTAAAATGGGGTTCAGTAATTTTAGGAGAACAACCAACACCATAATAAAAAGATATAAGAGTATAAAATGTGTATTAAATAAATTTATTATAATAATAAATTTTTACTGAAAACAAAATTAAACATACATAGACATAACAGGTTTATCAGAAAGATCAGAGAATTTGATATGAGATAAATCTTTTAATTTAAATCTATCACCGAAATTAAATTTACAAGTGAATTTATCAAGAACAACTAATTCATATATTTTAGTCAAATACATAATAAGTTGACGAACACCCTTATGATGGGCAGTATTTTTAATAATATTATCAATAACATCAGTTTCGATGATAATATCAACTTTGTATTGAGAAGTTAATTTAGGTAAAATATATTTGTTGATAATAGTTTTCTTTTCATCAAAAGTATATCCAGGAATGTGAATGATATGTAAACGATCTCTTAAAATGGGGTTAATTTTTTCAAGATCATTTAAACAAATAATCATCATAGATTCAGATAAATCCAAATGGAAATTACCAAAATATGCATCTCTGAATTTACAATTTTGTAAAGGATCGAAGATACCTAATAATGTGTTATGTACTTTTTCTTTACATTTATCTAATTCATCAAATAAGATAATACCATTAGAACAACCATTTTTCATAACAGCATCGGCAATACAACCATGTGTCGATCCTTCATAAGTATAATCATGACCAATTAAAGTACTAGGAACATCAACATTAGCTAAACTAATATAAGAATATGGTATTTTAAGAGCTTCAGAAATAGCATGTACAATAGAAGTTTTACCAACACCAGCGGGACCACATAAACATAAATATTTAGCATTTTTGATATCAGGATTATTGATACGTTGACAAATGTAACTAACGATAGAATCCTTAACTTCAGAAAGCCCGAATAGATTTTCATCCAATGTTTTATAGATAGATTTGATAAATTCGATTTGCATTTCTCTAGGTGTTTCAGCTAAAGAAATTTTATCAAGAATATTATCAACTCTATGGTAAGGTAATCTAAGTACATTATGAACAAAATTGGTTAACTTGGATTCTTCCCCAGAGATAATTCTATAATACATATCTTCTAATTTAGATTTAAGTTTTTCAGGCATATGTTTATTTTCAATTTCGTCCCAAATTTCATCATAATCATTTGTAGATCGAACCTTTTTAACTTTTAATAAATTATTAATTTCTAATCTAATTTTGTCGGCACTTTCTGACAAAACTTCATCTTCTGTAGAGTATCTAATATATTTTCGTAATATTTTTAATTTAACATCTTCAGATAATTCAGGATCTAATAATATTTTAGAAAGATTAGGTTTTTCTTTAACATCTCCAATAACCATTTTTCTAAAGTTTTCTTTAAGTTTTTTAATGATAAATTGAGATTCATTAGCACCATTAGAACCGTTTTTACCTTTATTTTTGTATTTGGTATTAATTTCATCGTTTAATAATTCTTCACCAATAACTTTAAAGGGGGTATTAATTAAATTATAATCCGATACATCATTAATTTTTTTTTCAAAATCTTTAATTTCAGAAATATTTTTAATATTATTATCTGGAAATAAATTATTTAATTTATCATTTTTATCATTTTTATCAGATTTTCCAGATTTATTTTTTGATTTATTTTTATTTTCTTTATTATCATTATGATTATAATTATGATTATCATTATCATTTTCATGAATAATATGTAATGGTGTAATTTTGATTTCTTCAATATCGACACCTTCTAAATCATAATCAGATCCCAATATTAAATTTTGTTTAGAATTAGAAAATGATTTTAATTTTTTGGGAGAAAATACTAATTGTTTAGAACTGTTAGAATTACCTTGTTCGTCTTCATCATCATTTAAAGACAAAGATTGATAAAAATTATTATTTATACCAGTAATAAGTTCTTCAATAAGATTCATACTTGAATTTTTTCTAATATTATCCTTAAATTCTTTTGCTTTATCAGAACTAGAAATAACTTTAATTAACTTATAAGGACTTCCAATATCTTTATCTTTAAAAGAGGATGTTCTTTCTAATTTATGTGGATGTAGTTCTTCAATTTCAACAATTGATCCCAATGATCCAATTTTTTTTAAATCATAGTAGTTTTCTAAATCTTCATCAATCTGAATCATTAAATTTCTTCTTTTCTTTTTATGATTCTTATATCTTTTATTTTGACGTTTTGATTTAATAAATTTTTTATTAAAATTATTGGGACCTTGATTATTCCCAGGTTTATTAGACCCTTGATTATTCCCAGGTTTATTAGACCCTTGATTATTCCCAGGTTTATTAGACCCTTGATTATTCCCAGGTTTATTAGACCCTTGATTATTCCCAGGTTTATTAGAATTAGGCTGGGATAGATTGTTTTGATTAGATTGATTTGCTTGATTATTCTGATTATTCTGATTATTCTGATTCATCTATAATATAATAATAAAATATTTTTTAATTAACATACACAGTTAAATAAAAAAATAAAATTTAATTTATAATTGAGTGTAAAATTACATCTTGAATATTTTCGACCATAACACATTCTATATTACCATCTAATGATTTATTTTCTAATATTTTCAAGTAATCTTGTTCATTTTCTTTAGGGAATAATACTTTAGTTACTCCAGCTTTAATAGCACCATTAATTTTAGCATCAAGGCCACCAATAGCTTTAACATTACCTAAAAGATCGACTTCACCAGTCATAGCAATGTCATTACGAATAGGTTTATTTGTTAAAAGTGAATAAATACCAGTAGTAATAGTAATACCAGCACTAGGACCATCTTTAGGAGTAGAAGTATCAGGACAATGTATATGAAGACCAAAAGGATTATTTTTAAGCTCTTTACTTAAATCAATTCTTTGTTCATCATTTAATAAACGTAATGCGAGTGTTTTAGCACAACTCATAGATTCTTTCATAACTTCACCTTGTTGGCCAGTTAATTCCAAAGGTAAATTATTAGATGAAGTAATAGATTTAAGAACTTGAATTAAAGTAATACCACCTAATCCAATAGTAGAAGCATATAAACCATTAACTAAACCAATTTGTGGTATTTTATGTATTTGATAATGTCTAATTTTATAATGTCTAGTTAATATTTCGTCAATTAAATCAGTATCAATTGTAATATCAAGATCGGGGTTTTCTAACTTTCTCAAGTTTATTTCTCTAAATATTTCATATAATTTTTCATTTAATTTACGAACACCAGGTTCTAAAGTATAAGTATCAATAATATATTCAATTAATTTTTCATTAAGTTCACATAATGTATTAACAGATTCTGAAATTTCTTTTAATGTATATCTTTGTGTAATAATAATTTTTTCCTGTTTTTTAAGAGGATTAATTTTTATTTCAGTAATTCTGTCACGTAAAATTCTATCTACTTTAGAAACATCATTATATGAAAAGATTATAATACATTTGGAAAAGTCTAATTCAACACCAGAAAAGTATCTATCATAAATTTCTTTATTTTGAGATTTATCTGTCAAATGTATTAATATATCAACAATTTCTCTACCTTTGTCTGTAGAAGATATTTTATCCAATTCATCAAAATAAATAATAGGGTTCATACATTTAGAATCCATTAACATTTCAACTAATCTTCCCCATTTTGCACCGACATAAGTATAATTATGACCTTCTAAAACAGCACCATCAGAAGCACCACCTAATTGAAATATACAAAAAGGTCTGGTTTTACCTTCAGAATCAAATAAACATTTACCAATACCCTTTTGTGCAAAAACAGTTTTACCAACACCAGGAGGTCCATGGAAACCAATAATAGTTCCACCCATATCACCTCCATTCATCCATTGTGCTATAACTCTTTTAATTTCTCTTTTAGAATCATTATGACCATAAATAGCAGATTCTAAAATAGTATCTACTTTTTTTAAGTAAGATGTTTTAATCTTGACCAAATTATCTTTTTGATTTTCCAAACCTTCAAGTAAATAAGCAACTTCAGAATTAGGGTTTTCCAGATAAGTGGATAATTTAGCTTTAATCATTTGTATATGATAATCTGACTTGATTTGTTCATGAGATTCGACAAGTTTATTAATTTTAGATGTTAAATTTTTAATAATATAATTTGATTTTTCACAAGAATCGAATACGTCTTCTTTAATATATTTATTAAAAGGTATTTTAAAGAATCCTTCAATATAAGATTCAGCTTTAGCATTTTCTTTGGATGTTCTTAATTCTTTAATTTTTTCCAAAACTTTTGACTTGGTTTTTTCCTCCAAATCTAATAGATCTACTTTCATTTCATATGTTAATTCTTCTTTGTTTTTGATAGATTTAGATTCAGTAATTTCTTTGGCAAAAATTCTTCTTCTAATTGTATGATGAATACTATTTTTAAAATTAATATATTCTTCTGGTTTTAAAATATTTTGTCTTAAAAAATCTAATAAAACATTGGCATTAAGTAATTTTTTAGAACTATAAATAAGAGAATTAAAACTCTTAATTTCATTTTTAGAATCAAAATTTTTCATAATTGAATTAATTGAATATTTAGTAGCAGTTGTTTTATTCATTTTTAATGGAAAATTATTTTCTATTTTTGATTTATTTTTATTTTCAGAATCACAATTTTTAGACTTTTCTATAATATTGCTATCAGATTTAGAAGTATTGGAATCATTTGATGATTGTGATGCTTTAAATATAGATAATTCTTTACATGTAGATTTTATTTCGTGACTTAAAAATAACGAATCCAATTCATTTTCATCATCATCATTTTGCTCGTTATTAACAGAATCATTAATTAATAAAAGAATTATAATTTTTCTTTTTTCTAAAATATCCACATCAACAAATTTATTAAGAACATCTAAAATATTTAATTTAGTTAATTTACCGAACCAAATATAACTGTCAATTATTTCATTTGACAGATCATTAGTATCTTTTAAAATATAATCTTTAATAGGAATTTGATTAATATATTCATTAACAAATACTTTGAACTTTTTATCAAAAGATAAATTTTCTTTAGATTTAATACAATTACAAATTATTTTTTTATATTTGTCATTGAACATTTTGTTTTTAAAAATTTGATTAATAGAATCTTCGCTAAAATATCCATCTATTAAATATAAAATATCATCAATTTCAATTTCAATTGTGGCTTTATTAATTTCATAAATTAAATTTATAGATAATTCATCTGAAAAATCTTTTTCAAGTAATTCTTTTAAATCTTTAGAATCTTTTTTATCTAATTTATCAATATTATTATCTTTGATTTTCATATTAACTTGTTTGAACGAATTAGTAGTTTTTTTATTAACTTTTTTAATGGTATAATATTTATTAATAAAACAAAGTTTTTTATTAATTTCGTTTTGATAAGTGTTCAAAATATCATGTGACAACAAAATATTAAATAATTCTATTAATGAATTATATCCATAATCTAAAACCAATTTTTCTAATTCTAAATGAATTGATGTTATTTTATCTTTAATATCTAAAACATCTTTGGTAATATCATTATCTAAGACATAATCTTTTTGAAAATATATATCTTTTTCTTCAATTATATCAATTAATAATAATTCTATTTTTTTTGATTGATAAAAATATATTTTTAATTTATCAACCAATTCAAAATATAAATTTTCGGATATTATTTGATCAAGTAATAACTTTTTAATATGTATATTAAGGTTATCGATAATATCAATTATATTTGTTAATTTTAATTCAGCAACTTTTATCATTAAATTATTAGTATCAGTCATTCTAAATAAGAATAATATATTATTTTTTTTATGACTGTCAAATTTTATATATTATTCAAAAAGTAATCTGGTTAAATTTTTATCTATATTTAATAACTATAATAAAATGAATAAAATAGATGAAGACGAAATTATGGTGAGTTATAAAATTATAGATGATAGGTGTACAGATAATTTTACATTAGTTGATAAAAAAATAGATTTGACTGTGAGATTTGGAATATTTTTATGTACTTGTATAGTTTTTATACCTTATATAGTACTATGTTTTTATAATTCTTTAACTAATAAAGAATGTAGTTCAAATCCGATATCATTAAATAAATATTTGATAATAGCTGGCATAAAGATGTTTATAAATTTTGTTATTATATCTTATAATTTAATATCACAATCAATTTATTTTGATTCAAAAGAAATGAAATACACAAACAAAATTTTTAATTTATTTCAAATTATAGATATGATGTTAAACATGTTTGGTGTACTAATAATTTATAATCATGATAATACACCAAATTGTAATGATAAAATTATATCTTTTAGTATAGGTTATATTGCATTAAATTTTATTATAAATATAGGTATTTTTTCAGAAATAGTTAAAGAAAAATTAAATAAATCAGGATAAAATTTTATCATTTAATAATAAATTAATTAATATTATAAATTAAAACATGTCATTCTTATTAAATTGGATAAATAAAAATCTAATAAAACCAGATAAACAAAATGGACTAGATGAAATAAATGGTACAACAAATTCAGATCAAAAGTTTATAACAAATGGATCAAATGGAACAAATGGAACAGATGGAATAAAGGAACCAAATAAATTAAATTTCCCAGATATAATTGTAAAAAAAAACGATTCAGAACAAATGGTTCAAACAGATAAAATAAAAAAGTGGATACCAAATGATCAATTATATAGAAGATATCAAGATTTTTTAACAGTAGCAGGAGATATACAAAAGAACAAAAATGCAGAGTTAAAATTAATATCCAAATTAAAAATGTTAGTAAATCAATATAATGCAGAATCAAAATCAGATGATGTCGCAAGTAAAATTGCAGCAGTTCAAACTAAACAAGAAATATTAAATTTAGAAGCAAAATTAAAGAAGAGTCAAGGAGCAACTGAAAAATTAGAATCATTAGATACTAAAATAATAGAAGAATGGAGTGAATATTTAGAAGAGGCAAGAAGCTTTTTACAATCAAATGAACTTGACGAATTAATTAGTATAGATGAAATATTAAATTCAGTAAGTTTAGGAGCGATGATGAAAAAGAATTTGGATGGATATGCAGTATCAGTAAATAGTGATAAATATTTAGAATTAATTGTGTTAATAGATACTTATTTTAACATTAATAAAACTTCAAATTACTATACAAATCAAAAATATACAAGAGATGAATTTGAAAATAAAAAGAAAAAACTATTGGACAAAATAAATAATAAAGATTTGATTACTGATTTTACCAAAACAAGTAATTGTACAGCATTAGGATATAATCAAGGTGATAGTGGAAACAATAATTTAACCATAACTGGTCCGGTTCAAATTGTTACAGCTAGACCATTATTAGAAGGTGAATTACGAAATAATATACCAGTTGTTCAAGCAACAATTACTGATAACAACTATAACAACTATAATATAAGTACATCTATCACAGAACCAGAAAATATATCAAATAATTCAAATGAACCAGTTTTTGTGATTGTACCTCCTGAACCCCCAACAATAGAGTTATATGAACCAATAAGTTTAGAAAACAATACAACAAATTAAAAAATATTGAAATTTAGTTATTAAATAATTTAATTATAATAGTTATAATTAAATTAAAGTAATTTGAATGAAAAAATTTACTGAGACGATAGGTGATCAGATATTTGATATATATGTGGGAACAAATGCAAAAGAAAACTGGAAATTGATAGATGAATCAGATCCGTTTGATTTATGGTTTCATGTAGATGAATATCCATCAGGTCATGTAATAATAAAAGAACAAATAAAGGGTAAACAAGAATTGGAATTTCCATCTTATCCCAATCAAATAATATCAATAGCAGCAAATTATTGTAAAAGCCAATCAAAATATTCCACATATACTAAATTAAAAATAGTATATACAGAAATAGCGAATTTAAAGAAAGGTAAGGAAGTAGGTTCAGTATTAGTATCAAAACCCAAATATATTTGTATATGAAATCAACTAAATTTATATATAAAAATTGAATATAATAGGTTATAATATAATTTATAGTAAGGATATTATTTAATATCAAAAAGGACAAAATAAAAAATGGGTATACCAAAACTATTTCAAAAACTAAAATCAGATAATTCCAATGCAAAAAGACATTATAAAAATGGTCCATTCTATGGTTCTAATCCAAATTATTCGCAAGTAAAAAAATTATATATTGATTTTACATGTTTAAATGGAATCATATTAGATGAACATCCAGAATTAAATGGAGACACAGAGGAAGTATATAAAAAACTAGAGGAATATACAATACTCAAATTAATGTCAATATTTTATAATTTTAGATCAGACTGTGAAAAACACATATATTTCGAAAGTGTAGCCAGTGTATCAAAATTAAATGAAAATATAAATAGAAGATTATTTCAAAAAATAAAATCAGATGTAGAAGAAAATTTAAAAAAAAGCTTAAATTGTGAAGAAGAAATTGACAACAGTTTAGGTTTTGGCCATGCAAGTTTTACATCAAAATTCACAGAAAATTTAATAAAAAGAATATCAGAACTAAATTTTCACAACCTGTTTATTCACAAATATGAGCAAACAAATCCAGATGAAAACAAAGGAGAAGCAGAACATCGTATTCTCAATCATATACGTAGATCAAATTTTGATGATGGAGATACATATTTAATTTATACAGTCGATTCAGATGTAATTTTGATATCAGTGTTATTAAGTAATATAATGTCGACTCTAGAAAAGAAATTAACTGTAAATGTATTTGTAATTGAAAAAGAGGATGAATCAGATAAAATATATTCAGCTCAACCAAAAATAAAATATTATCAAAAATATTTTGATACAGAAAAATACATAGAATATTTAAAAAATAAAATTACAATTAAAAAAGATAATTATAAAAATTTATTAAATGATTTGATATTTTGCTTAAATATAATCGGAAATGATTTTATACCAGGATTATATTCAGCAAGTGCCTTTGATATGGATTCAATGATAAATATAATTGATAATATAAAAGGTGATATAGTTGAAAATATAAATAACAATTACAAAATAAATAATAATAATTTACTAATATTTTTTAGTAAATTCGAACCAGAAAATAGAACAAGAAATTATAATATCTTAGATACAATTGATATTTTATCAGATGAATATTTTGAAAAAAATCACAAAAAAATGATATACAATATATTAATTAAACAATTATTTAAATACGGAAATTATTATTGTGAAAGAGAGACATCAAATAATACAAATAATTTTAAAATTAACGAACAAAATCAAGGATTTTGTGAATATGACGAAGAACATAATAATTGGCAATATTATTTTTTAAAACTAAATGGATTTGGTGTTGGTATAAGAAAATATTCAGTTGAACTTAATAACATTAATTATAAAAAGATATCTTTGTTATCAAGAGATAATAAAAGAATTACACAATTAATGAATGTAGAAGAGAAAAAAGATCAAGTAAAAAAATATTTGGAAGGGTTTGATTTTATATTAAACTTGTATTTTAATTCACATAATCCTTTATCAACAAATTATTTTTGGTATTATGATTATCAAACATCACCAACAATTGCAGATATTAAAAAATACTTATTGATGGGAAAAATTCCATCACATAATATCACAGATTATAATCCGAATCAATATATAAGTCCCCAACAATATAAAGATTTAATTGAATTAGGAAAAAATATAAACTATGATTATATTAAGAAAATATATGGAGATATAACATATGATAAAATTGGTTCATATGATCACAGATTTCAAATTCTTTATACTAAAGGAATAAATTACTTTAGCAAATTTTATACAAGGAAAAAATTTTATATTGATCCAAAAAGTTTTATACAAAATCAAGATAATCCTGTTGTTATTACCAGAATATTCAAATATGACCACTCGATGAGTTAAATATAAAGTTAAATCCATATTTTATAAAGTGGTATAAAAAGTCGTATCATAATGCATTATATTTTTTTATCGCATAAAAATTAAAATTACTAAAATTACTTTTTCAAATAAATATATCCTAAATATATTAGGTTAATTCCCAAAATAATTAATAAAATACTAAAAAATAATTTACTTGCTGTCTCTTCAATATTTTTTAAGTATTCATAATATTTAATTTTTTTATCCAAAAGTTTAATCAAAGATTCTTTTCTAGATGATATTTTTCTTGTAAAATAAGAAATGGAATTGAAAGTAGAATTGGTGTTAGAAGGAACTTGTTGTCTTTCAGATTCATCAATAATTGAATCAAAATTAGGTTCATCAATACCATTTAAACTAGTAGTAATTTTATCAAAATCACTAATAATTTTATTCTTCATAATTTTATATTCACTAATAATGACTTCAATCTCTTTAATACTTAATAAATTAATTTTATAAATGTCTTCGATATTTGAATAAACTTTTTTATAAATCTCTATTTGAGCAAGTCTTGCTCTAACTGAGGATATTATTTTCCTAGCTGTAATCTTTTGATTAATTGGGTTGGTTTCTGAATCAGATGAATTTAATTGATTATTTTGATCAGTAAAGATTTTTTTATTAATAATTTTTTTGCTTATTGAATCATCAACCAACCAAATATAATTTGTATCGAGAAATCCAACACATAATTTAATAAATTTAATATAATTGTTTAATTTAGCTACTTTATTTTTTTTTATTCCTAATTCATTTTCCAGCTCCATAATTCTAATTTTAGAATTTGATAAATCTAGTTTAACATATCTGAGATTAGTTTCAAGTTTATCTATTTGTAAGTCTTTCACAGAAATCATATCAGGATTATCTGAATTTGATTTATTTGATCTGTTTGATTTTGTTGACTTATTTTCCTTTTTTGATCTATTTTTTTTAACTTTTTTTTTATTTGATCCATTTGATTTGGAATTAGAATTATTAGAATCAGATGAATCATCAGAATCTGATTTGTTAGAATCAGAATTATCTGAATTGGTTAAATTATCTGGATTATCAGAATCATCTGAATCACCAGAATCATCAAGTATAGTCATGTTATTTTTAGGTTTTAATGATCCGGGATTTGACAATATAAATTTATGAAGTGATTCTAACTCTTTTTTTGTAGTAATTTCAGTTAGTTTATCAGCTTGTTCTTTTGATACACGAGTACTATATACTTTTTCCATTTGTTTTAGATAATATAATATTATTTAATAATTAAGTAATATTATAAGCATAAATCAATTTTTATATTTGTAAAAATAAATATATCTAATTAAGATATTCAATAAATTTTTCAACTGATTGAGATATACCCACACTATTAAAAACAATAGGGTATACATAAACATTATATAAAGTGATAGCTGATCTAGTTGTTAAATCAGTTTCTCTATTTCTATAAAAAACTGTGCTGATTGGTTGATTTTTATTAACTGGATAAGAATCTTCAAAATTGATATATCCAGATCTAATTTTTCCAAAATCAAGTGAGTTAGCGAAATTTTGATTTGATTCACAACCAGCTACATTATCAGAATTAGTATCAATAATAGCATCAGAAGGTAAAACAATAGGTCTAGGATTTTGTGTATAATCTTTAGGATCAATATCAAAATTGTTTAAAACATAATATGTACCAGTGATATAACTATAATTAATCATATTAGGTGTATAATATTGATCTTCTGGTAAAACTACTCCATAAACCAATTGAACTACAAAATAGTTTTTGGTAACTTCACCATCTTGAATATTTTCGTTAACATTAAGAAAGTTTCCAATGAAATTTTCTCTGGGCACAGGAACTTTATTTTTAAAACTCGATTGTAAAGAAAGTGTTTGTTCAGGTGTTAATTGTACTGTAAAATAATAAGAATTTTTGGTAATATTAGATCCGTTTCTAATATATGATCCAGATAAATTATTATAATATCTAGCTAAATAATCTTTAAGGTATCCAGGTATCAAAGGTGTTTGATTCATTTTGTTTATATTTTATATAATGTCTATATAAAAAATATTTTTGCCTAATAAAAATATTTTGATAGAAAAAAATTTAACAGATTAACATTATTATATAATTAGAATCCAAGATGAAAAATAAAATATTTAATAAAACACATTATGATTATACCAATCAAATAGTTCAAATATTTGGTTTTAGTTCGTTAGCTGATTTCACATCTGAACTGTCATACGAATATGTTAAAAAAAATTCCAATACAATTTGTTCACAGATAAATAATACATTTGACAGATTTAAGGAATTATTTGTGGTGAAAGATTTTGATTTAGCAAGATTAGATTATAAATTGGTTACTGCAGAACAAGCTTATAGTTTTCTAAAAAAATTATTAGATCATGTGATCATACCCTATGATACTTTTAGAATAAAAGGTACTATTTGTCTGCGTTTAATTCCTCCAAACAAATTATATATAGATTATATAGAAAAAATGTCCGAAATCGTACAGAACTTAAATCAAAATACAGAATTAAGTCAAACCGAAACAATTGTTTGGTCTGAAGCGATCAAACAATATGGAACCAAACCATTTGAAAAAGAATATGTGTTCGGTAGTAAGTTTACCTTAAATAATTTGGAAGATGACTTTGATTGTATTGACAAAATTACCTTTGGATTATATGAGGAAACTGATAAAGAAAAAACTTTAGAAATTGCTGGTAAACACGCTATCATGATTAAAATAGTTGATAAAATAAATATGAAAGTTGATTTAAAATACCAAAGTGTTTATGACTTATTTAATCTTCCAATCAAATTATTATTTAATCATCAGGTTGAAATAGATATTTTTCCAATATCAGGAGAAAAAGAATTATGGAATAATTTTCGTAAAAATCCTGTAATGTTCAAAATTATACTATCTGGTTGTAAATTTAAACAATCCATGCCCAAATATATTAACCATAGTAAGATTTATTTAGATGAATTAACCAAAGATTTTGGTATCAACAAATATTATATATCTGAAGGTTATGTAATATCTGAATCAAAAGTTGTTGATAAATTAAATTCTAATACAAAAGAAAATACATCAAATACAAAAAATACAGATGATATTCATCTTCTTGATGACCCAATGATGGGTCCAATTGTTAAACATATAAAACATATGATAAATGAAGGTAAAATTACAGAATACCAAAAATATATTTATGGCAAAAATATAAAAATAACTTCATTTGATAATAATAAAGAAGATGATATAGAATTTATAGAATTAAATTTAAATAGGTTAAATTTTAATAGTCACGCACCAGTTTATATGCTTGTTTTGTTATCAGCTAAATTAAAAAAATACGGATATAGTTTCCTGTCTAGAAAAATATTAGATGAAAACGAACAAAGAGAAATATTTGACTGTGCTGTTGAATTTAATCAAGAAATTCAAATGTTAATGAGTTATTCAGAAATTAAATCTGATAATACTTTAGAAATAGTCTATGAATTACCAACGTATTTTGATGCTATTTCAACAATTGTTTTACCAAAAAAAAATTATAATTATGTTTTTAATTTTGGTCACAAAGAATATCAAGTTATGGCAGGTTTAGAAAAAATAATTAGATTTGAACAATATGGATCACACCTAAATAATAAAAATTATATTAAAAATATTAAAGTAAGTGTTGGAAAAGAAAATTTAAGTGACTGGATTAATATTACATTTAAAACAAAGTGTCTATTTTATAATAGTGAATTACGAAAGTTAATTATAAATGCTTAAAATAATTAACGATGAATACATTTTACATACCAGACATAATATGTCTAAAATTTTTAAGTTCTTGATAACTTTTCAAAATAATTTCTGGATTTTTATTATAATCTGTTAAATCTATTGGTTCAGATATATCTTTATTATTTTCAGCATATAAAGATATTTTTTTTATATTTTTATAAGAATTTGTTAAATAAGATAAATATTTATTATCGTATAATGTAATTTTTTTCACAGATATGGGTATATATTTTAATTCAACATTTTCAGCTGTTTCATTTAGATAAATTTCTTCAACACTATTTGGCAGATTACATAAATTAAAATTATTTTTAGAACAAATACATAAATATTTTAATTTAGCTGGTAAATAATCAATTGGTTGATTAAAGTCTGATCCTAAAGATAAAAATGTTAATCCTGTGGGTAAAAAATTAATTGGATGATTAAAAGAAGAATCTGAATTAAAATATAATTTAGTTAGTGTTGATGGTAAATTATCAACCTGTTGATTAAAATGTGATATAGGATACATTCTATAATGATCTCCTCCACCAAACATTAATTCAGTAATATCAAAATTTTCCAACACATCAATAGGTTGATTAAATTCATAATCAAAATGTATAATTTTATATTTTGAAATTAGTTCTAGATGATCAACAAGTTTAATATTGTTATTATTAGAATCGAATGTTAAAATTCCTTTTCTTATGTTTTCGTGCATTTATAAAATAATAAATTTGTCATTATTTTATATATTTTTAAGAAAAACTAGATAAAAAAATAAAGTAAAGAATCGGAATAAATCCAATCAATGTGATGAGAAGTTGGTTGTATCTGGGTACTGGGAT
>JACCDO010439264.1_pt1 | contig 24472 bp, 26 predicted proteins | sample 7446101 | NCBI WGS metagenome assembly JACCDO01 (sample SAMN15323440, study PRJNA562643) | freshwater metagenome | isolation source: river surface water | place: USA:Blue River Watershed | collected 2017-08-16 | reverse complement strand
TCCACTATACTTTTGTAAAAGTATAACAAAACTTTGGCTCCACTATACTTTTGTAAAAGTATAACAAAACTTTGGCTCCACTATACTTTTGTAAAAGTATAACAAAACTTTGGCTCCACTATACTTTTGTAAAAGTATAACAAAACTTTGACTCCACTATACTTTTGTAAAAGTATAACAAAACTTTGACTCCACCTTTTTTAAAGGTGGATAAAGGTGGATAAAGGTGGATTTATGCCGAACAACTTTCACATATTTCATCATGTTCTTCTATCTGTGGTTTTTGATCGGGTTCAATAGTAAATTGCTGTGCCTGATGTTTGGCCTTTCTTCTCAGATAATAAATGCCTGTCTTCAACCCTTGTTTCCAAGAATAAAAATGCATAGAGGTCAAAGAATTATAGGTAGGATCTTCCAACCATAAATTTAAGCTCTGACTTTGACAAATATATGCTCCTCTATCGGCAGCCATATCAATTAAATGTTTCATAGGCATTTCCCAGACTATTTTATATTTATTTCTAATATCTTCCGATAACATGGTTAATTGTTGAATAGAACCTTTATTGGCAATAATATTATTCTTAATTTGTTCATTCCAGTGACCTAATTCAATGAGTTCCTTCATTAAATATTTGTTTACTACCACAAATTCACCCGCTAGTGTGCGACGACTATATAAGTTACTGGTAATTGGCTCAAAACATTCATTGTATCCAAGAATTTGCGATGTAGACGCAGTAGGCATAGGAGCAATTAACAACGAGTTTCTCAGACCGTGCTGTATAATATTTTGTTTTAAACCTTCCCAGTCATAACGATCCGGTGTAGGTTGTTTAGACCACATATCAAATTGTAAAATTCCTTGTGAGGCAGGAGAACCTTCAAAAGAACTATAACGGCCATACTGTATAGATAATTCGTTACTTTTTTCTAAGGCCGCGTGATAAATAGTTTCAAATATCAATTTATTCACCTCCTTTGCGGCATCTGAATGAAATGGTATATTCATTAAAATAAATGCGTCAGCCAACCCTTGAACCCCTATACCAATAGGTCTATGTCTCAAATTACTGGTGCTAGTTTTTTCAGTAGGATAAAAATTAATATCAATTACGCGATTTAAATTATTGGTGACTACTTTGGTCACGTAATGAAGTTTCTCATAATCAAATTGTTTGGTGTCTTCATTTACAAAAGCAGGTAAGGCAATACTAGCCAAATTACAAACGGCGGTCTCTTTATCATCAGAATATTCTACAATTTCGGTACATAAATTTGAACTCTTTATGATGCCAATATTTTTTTGATTTGATTTTTGATTACACGCGTCTTTATATAAAATATATGGTGTTCCTGTTTCCATTTGAGCGTCTAAAATTTTAAACCATAAATCGCGAGCATTTACAGTTTTTCGTACACGTCCTTCGTTTTCATACTTTTCATATAATTCTTTAAATTTGTCTCCATATACATCAGACAATCCAGGACATTCGTGCGGGCAAATAAGAGACCATTTTTTGTTTTCTTTTACACGTTCCATAAAAAGATCTGGAATCCACAAAGCATAGAAAAGATCGCGCGCTTTAAGCTCTTCATCTCCGTGGTTTTTTTTCATTTCCAAAAAGTCTTCTACATCGGCGTGCCATGGTTCCAAATAAATCGCAAAAGAACCATTACGCTTTCCGCCTCCTTGATCAATATAACGAGCCGTAGTATTAAATACACGTAACATAGGAACTAGCCCATTGGATGTTCCATTTGTTCCAAGAATATGGGTTCCTTTTGCCCGAATATTATGGATATGTAATCCAATTCCACCTGCGTATTTTGAAATACGAGCGCAATCGTGTAAGGTATTATAAATACCGTCCAGGCTATCATCTTCCATGGCAATCAAATAGCAACTAGATAATTGTGGTCTAGGTGTTCCTGCGTTAAAAAGAGTTGGCGTTGCGTGGGTGAAGAATTTTTGTGACATTAAATCATACGTTTCTTTTACCATACGTAAAACATTTTCTTGGTTTTCCAAATGTAAATCACCATGAATACCAATAGCTACACGCATCCACATATGTTGTGGTCTCTCTATAATTTTAGTATTAATTCTAAATAAATAAGCACGTTCCAGTGTTTTAAAACCAAAATAATCTATTAGATAATCTCTATTATGGTCTAACATGGAATTTAATTCTGAGGCATAGCGGCTTGTAAAGTCCCATAGTTCTTGAGAAACAAGTGGCTTGTTTTCACCTTTAAAATTTGTAAAATTATACAAATCTCGCATCACGCTAGAGAAATCATTGTCGGTATTTTTTTGATGATTTGAAATAATTATTCGTGCCGCCAATATGGCATAATCTGGATGATTTGCGGAAAGGGCGGCACATTGTTCAGCTGCTAATTCGTCTATTTTGGCGGTTGGTATTTTGTCATATAATTGATCTATTACTTTCATTACGAGTGAAGAATAATTAATATGAATACCTGCTTCTTGTCCTAATTTTTTTACTCGTTCTAATATTTTGTCAAACGCCACATCTTGTAATTCTCCATCACGTTTAGTGACGCGCATTTCTGTAGAATTTTCCATTGTTATATAGTTTAAACACAATAGTTTTAAACCAATTTTTTTTTAGAATTTATATATACATATTAGTTTACATATAGACAAATACAACACCAAATATAAAATAAATATATATATTATGATAATTAGCGTGTGTAATTTAGTAGATAATATAATATTTATTTTAAAATTGTTATGTCAATATATTAAATATAAAATACATTTAATTAGGTTTAATGATATGGTTATAAATATTTGTGAAGAATTAATCAAGGTAAATTATTTTTACGTTAAATTTCTACAATGGGGCATTCAAGACTGTTACAAGATAGATTCAGAGTTGAAGGACTATTTTAAACAATTTAGTACAAATGTGCCATACACCGATGAAGATATTGATTTTGAAGTTTTAAACAAAATTAAAAGTCACGTTGAATCTACAAATAGAGAATTAATATTATATAATAATGGTGTTCCAATTAATAGTGGAACTGTAGCATTGGTTTTTAAAGGTAAATTAAATGAAACACCTGTAGCTATTAAGTTGTTAAGAAAAAACGTCCACCAAAAAATTAAGAACGGTATCAATAATGTTTTAAACTTATTAAAAATATATAATTACATACTGGCTTTTATATACAAACCAAATACACAATTAATAGATATTATTAATAATAATACAGAACTTTTACTAGAGCAATGTTTTTTTGACAAAGAAGTAGAAAATTTAGAATTTTTTAAAAAAAAGATGGAACAACGCAAATCTATTGTTATTCCCGAAGTGTATAAAGAGTTTACAAATATTTCTAATAAAATTATCGTAATGGTTTTTTTGGAAGGCCATCTCTTTAATAATGTTAAATCGTATGAATTAGGATTATATGCGGAGACAATAAGAATGTTTGTTTTTGAATGTTTGTTTATTCATAATAGTATACACGCTGATTTGCACTTTGGAAATATAATATTATTAGATGATTATAAAATTGGTATAATAGATTTTGGATTAGTAATTTATAATTCTAAAAAGTTTACAAATCGTATATTTTCTATTTTGCTGGCTATTCAAAATGTAAATATTCGGTTATTATTAGAAAATCTAATGAAGATTTTAATAATTGATGAAGAAGATATTAAAAAGGTGAGACCGGTATTATATGAAAATTCCGCACTAATTTTAGGGTCGTTAGAACATATAAATATAGAAGATATTATTACGGTGATTAATTTGATACGTTTTATAGATGTAAAATTAGATCCTTTGCTATGTAAAAATCTGTTATCTATACTATCTTGTTTGGGTATGATTGAAAAAATAGGAGAGAGAAAGCCCATTAAAACGTTGTTTTCCGATTATTTAAAAAAAACACAATTAACAATTTAAATAATATATATATACATATTATATGGAGGTTGAATGGTATACTGTTTGTGATGAAAAAAACATATTATTAGAAAAAAATGATGATAATATGTATAAATTAACCTTTGACATATATGAAGATAATGAAAACGAATTTTCTGTTATAGATATTTTAAAGAATGATCAGCTATTTGATTTATTATACGAATTAAATAAGGACTTAATTGAAAGTGTTGATGTTTCGGAAAAAAATAATATTAAAAGCGTTGTTATTAAAATTATAAATATAAATAATGAATATAATAAAGACGAAAAAAAGACTGTTCATTTAAATTTTGCGTATACATTTCAAAAAAATAAATGCGAAATTGACAGCATTATTCATAGTGTAAAAAAAGATGAAGATAATCCTGACAATGTATATATCTCTACTTTTAACATGTCTTTTGCTGAAGAAGGTAAAATAACCAGGGTTTTGTTAACGTTCAACGTAGATGATGTTGTTGATAATAATTTGGCACAAATGTATCTGGGTTTGTATTTTAAAAAGATATTTTATAGGTTTAAACTGTATTTTGAATAAGGGTTAAATTGGTTAAGAAACTAATTTTTCTATTTTTTCTAAAATCGTTAAACAAATTATGTTAAATATATTATCCTTTGCTTTTTTATTTGTTAAAATATCAGAGTAAGTAAATAAATCTTTGCTAATTTCTGTTTGTATTTTATTATTTATCTTGTTAACTATTGAAGTGAATTTGTCATATACGGTATCACTTGTTATATCCTCAATAGTATTACTATTTTCTACAGTTTTTTTAATTTTCTTCATGTTTAATAAATTTTTTTTATTTCCTACAGAAGAATTTATATTTAAGACTTCTTTGTTGTCACCATCGTCGGTTGAAACATCTTCGGTTGAAACATCTTCGGTTGAAACATCGTCGGTTGAAACATCGTCGGTTGAAACATCGTCGCCCGAAACATCGTCTATTGAAGCAACTACGTTTTCATTTTCGGCAATTACTTTATTTTTTTTATTTGGATCATCCATAATAAGTTTTCTATACATATAAGGGTCTTGTTGCTCACTTTTATTTAGTATATCATTTATCATTAAATTTATATGAAACATCTTTTTTTCATATGATTGCAAATTTTTAAAAATATCATCTCCGTCAGAATTTGTGTTATTAATATAATTAGAATTTGTTTTTTTATCAAATGGAATTGTAATTAAACTGTTGCTTTCTTCAGTAATTTCCTCCGTTGGTTTCTCAGTAATTTCTTCCGCAGGTTTCTCAGTAATTTCTTCCGTTGGTTTCTCACTAATTTCTTCCGTTGGTTTCTCACTAATTTCTTCCGTTGGTTTCTCAGTAATTTCCTCCTTTGGTTTCTCATTTTTTTCAACATCTTTATTTTTAAAATTTTTTATTTGATTATTTTGTTGTATTTTTTTAAGCATATTAATTTTTTCTAGAGTAATTTTTCTAGGTTGTTGTTTTTTATTGTTAAACAAAATCATATTTATATTAGTATTATAATATAAAAATGTTTAAGTTTTTGTAAACACACAATTCTAAATCTTTAGAATGATTTTTTTTGTGATTTATATTTTATAAATAAATATTATAATGGGTAAAGATGACTGCTCAAAACCACATCCGCGTCACGAGGATCGTGTTGTTCGCAACCACAAAAGGGTTGTAAAGAATGTTCGTAAAGTTCTTGATGTGTTAGATTGCAGAAATAAATTCTGGAATAAGGAAGAGAAAGCAAACGTTAGTGAAGCTTTTGCAAATTTGGTAGTTGATGAGCCTTCTCACTTATTTGATAACTTAAGTGATATTGGCAAAAATGCGATTCGTGAACCAATTAAAAGACTTTACAAGAAGAGAAAGGATGATAGTGATTGTGAATCTGAAGAGGAATCTGAAGAGGAAAGTGATTGTGAACATGAAAAGCCAAAACCAAAGCCAAAGCCACAAGATAAACCAAAGCCAAATCCTCATGACAGTGAAGAAGAAAGTGATTGTGAACATGAAAAGCCAAAACCAAAGCCTGATGACAAGCCAAAGCCAAAGCCACAAGATAAGCCAAAACCAAAGCCTCATGACAGTGAAGAAGAAAGTGACTGTGAAGATGAAAAGCCAAAGCCAAAGCCAAAACCACAAGATAAACCAAAGCCAAAGCCTCATGACAGTGAAGAAGAAAGTGACTGTGAAGATGAAAAGCCAAAGCCAAAACCTGATGACAAACCATCACGCAAATAAATTTTTTCTATAAAAATTTTATAAATAAATGATTTTTACAAATTTAAAAATCATTTTACATCTTTAGAAAACGATATATTTTATTTTATAATTAGTAAAATATACAAGTATAATATATATGAACCAAATAGTGTTTTTATCTCTTATTTTAGTATTAGCTCTAGCTTTACCTATGTTTTTTAAATTTTCCGAATCATTTAAAAAAATAGAAAGGTTTTCAAACTATACTTTAGAGCAAGCATCCGGAAGTTATCCTAAGGCTCAAACAGAAGTATTAGTAGACACCTATCCTGCCATAGGCAAAAATGAATTATCAAATAATGATGCGAGTGATATTTGGTGGCATTATCCAATATTTGAATTAGGATCTTACAAACAAATAACCAATAATATTCGTTATCCAAAGAGTCCGGATGAAGGAACTTGTATGCCTGCTTCAATGTGTGGCGCTTTATATAATGAAAAATTTATAAAGAGTAACTATGTTGAGCCATTACCTCCTCTTAATCCAGATTGCGGCACGCGTGTAGGATATTTTGATACAGACGTAAATTTATTGCCATATAGAACAAATATGCAAAATATATTATACTAGGCAACTTTTCTAAAAAGTTGCGCAAAACAATGATGCAACTTTTACACATTTGTGTCTACCTTAATTATATTTGTAAATTTTAGTAAACAACCTTGTTCCTTTTCTATAAAGGGTTTCAATGGCTCCTTCTTTGTTTTTTTTACTGGCGCACGATGTGCGTAACCACTAATTCGTTCTTCTTCAATAGTCTTCCATACTTTTTCTAATTGACCAATGTTGTTTTTAAACCATTCTTTATTTCTTAATACTAATACGCAACTTAGTTTCTCAAGTTTCCAATAAATAAATTTCAGAAACGTATAATTGTATGGTTCAGATTCGTATTTTTCTAATTCAGCTTCTTCCCACAATTTAATATCATTCTCAGTAATAATTTCTAGGGGTTTATATTTGTAAAATGGTTTCCCTTCTTTGGTATGGAAATATAATATAATACCTTTTGTTTTATTATCTGCCGACACCATTATATTTTTTGTATCAGTTGTATCCGTGTTATATTCGTGTAAATTTTGTGTATCACTTATAAATGATTGTTCATCCGGATATTCAACAAATTTAGTTTCTAAAAAGTCGCATTCGTCCAAGTCGCAGACTTCCATTTGGAGCTGCATTTGTATCCAATATTCTTTCTTTGGAATACCATTTATATCACGACTTACCACATTTTTAATTTCCAACATCCGTCCATAACGATCCGAATCTTTATTCACGATAATGCCATCCGGAGACGCACCTATAAATTTGTATAATGAATGCTGAATACACCCAAAGTCTTCTACTTTTGTATTATATTCGCGCTCATAAATCATAACAGTTAAAGGTTCATATTTTTGGCCCCAGTGTAACGGAGTATTTGTATTTACCATTTTGACCTCTTCGTCATCATTATTATTTATAACTTTTAAGGGTTGGCATTTTTCATAAATCAACTGGTTAATTGTGGGCTGGGATTCAAATGCCTTCCATGCATTACTTGCCGTAATCAAGTTCCACCGAAATTTATACCATTCCGATGTTCTTTGCTCTGGTTGTGGGATTCCTCTCAAATAATTTATTTTATTTTCTATTAATGATATTTCATTTTCGTCATATTTGGTTAAAACGATCTCTATATTTTTTGTATCGTGACTAGTATTTGGGAAAAATACTGTAACAAAAATATGAAACGCATCTTCCAAGAGCTCGTCCATATCATCTTCTATAGTTTCACTGTTGAGAATGGTTTCACCTTCTATATAATGTTCCAATTGAATGTAAAAGATGTCTTTGATTTCTTCTAATAAAATATCATGAAAATCTGGGTCTGAGATAACATACGGATTCGCTGATACATATTCATCCATTAGTTGTAATGCTGATTCAACTAATTCAACCGCATATTCTTCGGTAAATATGGAAGGTTCATCTTCAAATTCTATTTTATCAGTAACATCTTCTAGTTCTTCTAAATCGGATAACAACATTTAACTATATAATATACTTTAAATGTTTTTAATATTATTAATAATAACTAATAATATTCAATATAACGACTAATTTTCATCATCGCTTTCAGAATCGTCAAATTTTACCGGTTCCTTTACTAATTTATTTTTAATAGTGCCGTTTCCCTTTTTGGGTGCGAGTGATTTTAATGTTGAGACGCGCTTATCTATATTTTTTAATGTGAAATGTTTATTTGATTTCGTGTATAATAAGGCGGGTATTTCTTTAACAACGCCGTTTTCCTTGTCGTAAATTACGTCTTTAACTCTAGATAATTTTTTTTTATCAAGACTATCTTTTAAAAACAATGTCAATAATTTTGCCTCTTCTTCATCAAGTTCTTTCTCCTTACTATAAGTGTCTACGAATTCTAATAGTTTTTTGGTTTTTATAGTTTTGTTTAATTTACACCAAGGTTCACTACAATTACTATTTTTTTCGGCTTCTAAAAATTTGTCTAAATTAGAAAGGTCATTAGATGATTTAGTTTCATGTAAAGGAGCGCCATTTAATAACATTGTTTTGTATTTAATATTTTTCAATTCTTGACACTCGCTAGTATCATTTATAGTTTCTTCCATAATTATATATTAATATATATTGTTAAGTTTAACTCAATTTCATTAAATATATATAAATATTATACTGAACTGACAGTTTTATTACAATATTTACGAATATATTTATTCACATAAAATATACAGAAATAGAGAAATAAAAATAGAGAAATAAAAATAGAGAAATAAAAATAGAGAAATAGAGAAATAGAGAAATAGAGAAATAATAAAATAATATACATTATATGGAAGATAATTCAAAAAAAATAAATATAACTGGTACCAATAATAAATATAAAATGAAAAAATTAACTAATACTCATGACGAAAAAGAAAAGGAGATCAAAAAACGCGTGCCTTCGGAAAAATGGACATTTGCTAACCACTATTATGAACATGAAAATCAAATGAAAGCCATAATAGATATTTCCAATAATAATGTTAACGCAGATGATAATGAAGTGAACAAGATATTTGTTCAAGAAATCAATAAAAAAATATCTAGCTATAAACAGCAGGACAAGTTAAAAAATAAATTTTCCGAACCCAATTTTTTAACATTTGAATCTGTTATAAATAAAATGATTGAATGTGAATTGAAATGTAGATATTGTAAACATGAAATGAATGTATTGTATGATATTTCAAGAGAGATGAGACAATGGTCTGTAGACAGAATAGATAACGATATAGGACATAATATTGGGAACTTTCATTTGGCATGTTTAGATTGTAATTTAAAACGCCGAAGGCGCACCGACGAGAAGTTTTTGTTTACAAAACAATTAACAATTGTAAAACATTATTAGATATCCCCATACAAATAGTACAAAATAAATATAACAAATATATAATATTATATTTATTCGTCTTCCTTTCTCTCTTTAAAATAATCCATAATGTCCTTTTTAAATTCGTCTGAGAATGCCGCAGTTGGAATTAACAAACCTTTGGCATCATATGTTAAATGTTCAATAGGAGAATACAAGTGTTTAATCAATATGAGCCATCTTTCGGTATATTTTCTATTTTTTTTAGAACCATGATAATGATGTCTAATAACTCCAGGAGTATAACCTAATCTAAGTGTTTTGGCTTTTTTCTGATATTCCATCATACTATTGTTATAATCTTCAGAATATTCAGTATTGGTAATTTTTTCACATTTATTGATAAATGACATTGCCATGATGTTATCGCCTGATCCTAAAACACCTTTATCATATAAGCCTCCAATCTTTTCATAAGCTTTTCTGGTGATAGCCCAAGCATATCCCGGATGCCAATAGTCCAACCCTCTAGTAGTGTATCTTTTATTTTTACAAAAACTATATCCAAAACTGTTGAAGAAATTCAAATTGGTTTCATCTTTATACATATCAATACAATGACTAAAAATTTGAACAACATCCTTACAACCATTTAAAATTTTCAATGTATCTAATGCCCAAGAATTATTTTCAAACTCTATATCAGCGTCAATCCAAGCAAAAGCCTTCCAATTTTTAGGTAATAAATATTTTACTCCTAAATTTATCATGTTTTCTTTGTGCCAAATAGGAGTCTCTGTGTGTAATTGTAAATGTTTCTTATTTTTTTTATCACTGATAATATATTTTTGATTTTTATAAATCAATTCAACAATAAACAATTCCACATTTGTTTCTTCCTCTTCTATTCTTTTCACAAATTCTTTTAACAAAATATATCTACTAGCGTATAGACAGGGGTTAGAAATTACAATTATAACGTTTAAATTTTTTTCAATTGGGTCATTATTAGAAATCGCATATTTAATATCATTTAGCTTGTAATTTATGTCATCAATTTCAATGCCGTTGATAATTGTCATATAATTAACAAAATATTTAAATAATATGATTTTAACATAAATATTTTGTAAATAAGAAATTTGTAAATAAGTTCATATGTATTATTTTTAAAGCAACTATATATTATTAAAATGGAATGGAAATGGACTAAAGGAGAACCATATGAAAGATCAAGGAGGTTAAAACATGTTCAAGAATTAGAAAATAAAGAATTTAGTGAAGAAATGGAAAAATCGGCATATACATCTTCATTAAATTATGATGAAAATACATGGGATATATTAAATCAATCAGTTGCCGGAACAGGATTTAAAGTGTCTAATAAGAGAGAAGAAATGGATTCTAAAATATCTGGTAGAGATATGGTTCAACAAATAGGGTTTAATCCTTTTTTAGGTGAAAGTAGTTATGTAAATGATGTATCAATTAGAGATCAATTTTTGAAACCAATTAATACCACTCAAGGATCTATGAGAGCTACTTCAAATGAATAAAATTATTTAAGGTAATTTTCTGTGCACATGGTATACAACAAACGGTTTGCGAAATATGCGATAAACGAATTAAATAATAATAAAACACCACTTACAAAAACTCTATAATTTATCGTCTTGTAATTTTTTACTAGAAAAATTACTTCACCGATGATAGTAAAAATTAAAGCAAAGAAGAATAACATTGATAAGAAAAGGAAATAAACACATGTTCCCTTTGTTAAAGGTCCAAAATATGTAGCCATAAAATCCTTCATTATATATATAATATAGTTTAAAAATTTTTATAAATATAAAATTATCTAAAATATAAATCACCTAAAATATAAAATTATATAAATAAATATTTTATATTATAAATACTTAAATAATTTACATGATTCAACTATAATGAACGCTACAGCAAATTATACTACACAAAATGAATTGTTGCTTAATAATTTAATGGAATTTTATAATAATGATTATTATTTAAATAGAATGTTAAAGATAATCACTGGTGAATCTAAAATATCTCTGCGTATTGTAGATTGGTTTGCCACTAATTATGCCAAGAAAAATTACACATTATATCCAATAACTACAACGAATGGTGATACAATCAGATTTAAAGTTTATTTTGATTACAAGCTTAAATTGAAAGCATATAGTAAAAAACGTTTTGACCCGTTTTGTAGGTGGGAGAGAATCAGTATTCCATATAAAGATGGCACCAGTATTGAAACTACTATAGGTCAACTTAATTTTTTTAAATGGGCCATTGAAAATAAAGTCATAGAATACATAGAAGAAAATTACGATACTATTGAAAAAGACATGAATAATCGTAATAGCACCTCCAAGAGAAAAGAATCTGTAGCTGATAACTCAAAGACACGAAAAAAGAGAGAAGAATTGTCAATATCGGCAACAAAAAGTATTAAAAAGGAAGAAGTAGAAATCGTTGTTCAATTTCATTAAATAATTATATCAAGTGTGTATAAATATTTAAAAATCTATATATTAGTAATGTATGGGAAATTCTCAGTCAATACAAAAAATAAATTATGAAGATGTTCAATATGTAATTAAAAATTCTGAGAACCATATGTTAATAAATACATTAAACGAATCTGACCAAGAATGTTTAATACAAAATACTGTTAATATTCACAAAGAAGTGGAAATTATGAATAGATTAATAAGAATTGGTAATAAGGAAATTAAAATAATAATTTATGGTCGCAATTGTAATGATGAAAAATTATATGCAAAATACAATCAATTATGTTCTCTCGGATTCTATAATGTATATGTTTATATGGGTGGGTTGTTTGAATGGCTCATGTTACAAGATATATATGGAGCAAATGAATTTCCAACAACAAAAAAAGAACTAGATATTTTAAAGTATAAACCAAACAAAGTTCTTAACGTGCAATTATTGGAATATTAGCATATTGAAATAATAAATAAAATCGCACACAATTATATTATAGATATGTGCTGGGGCATTTTTACATATGTAAGTAAATTATTATCTTATGACAGTAATTATAATAAGCGAGAGAATAAATATCATGATAGGAATAGCAAGACTTGTCAAGAAAAAATATATCAATACCGGCGAATGATGTCGTTTTTTAATGTTGATGGATTAAATAATTGCCACAATGAAAAGTACAAACCAACACATTGGGGTAGGAGCGGTTCTATAATTCACGTAAAAAAATCAAACAAAAAATCAAACAAAAAATCAAACAAAAATAAAATATAATAGTAATTTATATATTTTATGAATAAGGATACTATCACCCAAAATGTATTTATATTTTGTTTATTTGTGGCGGTGCTATTAAGTTTTTATTTTTTTGTGGACATCTTAGTATTTAAACATAAAGATCATTCAGAAATCTTTAGCACATGGCAGTTTCCTATGTTACTTGCCATATTTGTAGATACTATTTATGGTTTATAATCCATAATCGCGACATTAGACAAATAATCGGCGCGTTTGTTTAGATGTCGTAAAACATGTTCGTATTTTATTTTTTCAAAATTATTTTCTAATTCTTTGGCTCTTTCGTAAAGACTGACTAAATTAGGCGAAGCGCATTGATAAATACCCTTCATTTGATTAATTACTAATTGACTATCTCCTTGAACGTGTAAATTTTTTATACCGTATTCGGCGGCTTGTTGTAATCCTAATATGAGACCCGCATATTCGGCGCGATTGTTGGTTGCGTTTTCTCCCACAAAGAAACTATGTGACCATATTTCAGTTTCATTATGATATATAACAGCCCCTGCCCCACATAAACCAGGATTACCCTTGCTACAACCGTCAAAATTCATTCTATATTCAAAAGTGACTTCTGAATAATCAAGTGTAGGTGATACATTATTAACGTTAGGTATTTTCTTAATAGGTAATTTTTGTATTTTAGGTAACATCCTTATAAAATAATTATAGTTATTCTAGAATCCAAAAGTTCATTCTATTCAATTTTTTTCAATAAATACAAAATTTGCTGAAAAAAAAGCACTAGTTGGGCATTCGGCTCTATAACAGCCAATTTTTTAAATTTTCTACATCTTTCTTGGCTTTTCGGTGTAATTTTAGCGATTCTTTTTTCGCATAATCACTTTTAAATAAATTCTGTTTTCTCATTTTAAATACTCGTTTATCAAATATTTTAAAAGCTTCTTCTACTGCTTCAGAGTAGTCTGAATGATTGCGAAACATATCATACATTATACAACGGTCAATATCATAAGCAGCAAGTAAATCCGCTTCCCTTACAATATGATATGCCAATTGATATTCACCTAAATCTGGATAGCCGTTTACTTTGACTTTAGAATAAGACATGGTGCCTATAATATTTCCCATTATTTCTAAATCGGATGGAGTCATATAATCAGATAAATGTAATTGATAACGAGCGATCCCCTCCTTTTCATCCATATATTTTTTATCACACATATCATGACCTATAGCCGCAGAATAAATAATTTCTTTCTGATTTTCTATATAGGGGCTTTTTATTAGTTCTGCGTCGTATATTTTTTTGGCATAACCAAATACTTCCATGCTGTGCTTTAAAGCGTGGGATTCGTCAATACGATAAATTGCGCTATTATCTATTACAAAATCAAAACAATGATTTACTAAATTTATAAGAGTTACGGTGCCAGTAATTAGTTTCATTTTTCAAAACAATATAATTCGTATATGTGGTAATAATATTGTTTCATGTTACAGTCAATTTTATTTTAAAAGAGTGCGTTTATTTTTATGGTTCCTTTTATTTTTTCGTGTTCTTGTTCTAGAACGAGGTTTTGTTTTATAATTTTTGCGCTTATTTGTTTTCGGTTTTTTCCCACCAGGTTGTTCCCAATAATTTTCAGGAGGATTATAATTTTGTTGTGGCATGTTATTGTTATAATTTGGTATATACAGATTACTATTAGGTTGTGGTGTAGGATATATTCGTTGATTAACAATTGTATCGTTTGTTCCAAATCGCCAACTAGCATTTACCTCGTGAGTAACTGGGGATACTTCGGATGCTTGTATTATTTGATTATGATTACTTGGTGTATAATTTTGATATGGTAAACCATTTGCGGCATTATAACAATTATCACATAATCTACCTGTTTGGTTTATATTATTTTGTCTTTGATAATCTCTCCACTCGGGTGTAACTGAAAATTCATTCAAAATAGTATTATGTTGTGGGTTATTTTCTGAAACAAAATAATTATCCCCTATCATATTTACATGTCCTTTTGTTTGTAATGAAATATCATCTTGATCTATGTCGGCAAAATATTGCCTATTTTTACCTTTACCATATGGTTTATAATGAGCAAGTGCACCACTGCCAAATGTATCTCTACCGTCCCACGGGTATTTTGGGTTATTGTTTGGAGGAACCACACCATTTCTTATGGGGAAAGCTTCAATATATCTATCATTGCTATTCATAACCTGACCACGAGTGAACGCGTCAATATCTCTTGTGTTATCTTTGTTGTAACGATTGCCATATCCGTCAACAAAATCTGTTTCTCTTGTTACAACTTGAAATACTGTTCCGTTTACACCTTGACGAGTATAACCTCCTGTATTGGAATCGCGACGTTCAACGGTATATCCTTTTTCTACAGAAAAATCACCGCATGCTTGATGTTGTGGAACGCCCAAATCCATTGACATTCTATATCCACCACCGGTTCCTGTTACAGAATTAGGCAAGGTTCTTGGTTGATTATTATAACTAAAATTATTCATTATTATATAAATAATAATATTAAAATATATATACAAAAAATAGAAAAAATGACCACTCTAAAAACGGTAATTATTTTTCTACAAATAGGAATCGCTTATTAGGTAATATTGATTGCTAAGTATATGAATCCAGAAGGTATGTCAGTAGTTGTAATGAGACAAAGATAGGATAAATTCTATTTTATTTTATATTCTATTTTATATTTTAATTGGCTATAAATTTGTCAATTTCACGAATCCATTCATCTACTTGTTTCTCATTTTCATAAATATCAACGTTTCCATCTAAAACTAATTGCTCTTCGCAAACACAATGAGTTGCGGATTTGTCCAACATCTCATTATGATAGTTGTTACAACTATTTAAATAATCCAACGGTATATTCCCTTCTCCATCTCGCCCCCTTTTTACTATTCTGGAATGACAATTTTCAGGCATTGTTTTTACATAAACAATCTTATGCACCGGGAATTCTTCCGAAAATGTATCAAACCAATTCAAATAAATTTGATAATTTATATGTTCTATTTTTCCACTATCATAAAGCATTTTTGCGAAAACCATTTTATCAGTGTATAAACTTCGCTCAGTTATTATTATTGTTTTTTTATTTTCTACATGACGAATATTTTTTAGAGTGTCTCTTAATACCTTTAATCTGGATACATATGCCATCATCTGAAATGGAAATGAATATTTTTCTTGGTTACCATAAAATTTTTCAAGAATAGTTGTTCCGTTTTCGTCTTTAATTTTTTCCCATTCATCAACTGGCTCCTTTAAAAATACTACATTTGAGTCATTTATATAATGCTTTCTTAAATTAGCTAGTAGAGTAGATTTACCAGAGCCAATGTTGCCTTCAATAGAAACAATAATGTGCGACATCTTTTATAAATATAAGGTAGTTATTTATATTTATATAGTTATGAATATTATTAGATTTCAATTTTAAAAAAAAATGATATTAAAAAGATACTTAAAAGATTTACAACATTTATAAGATACACACAATTTAAATTAAAATGGACTTGAAACAGCGAAAATTAAACAGATCAGAATGGAACTCTATTGAAGTTTCTGTTAGCAAATCAGAAATAGATATTTTAAACATGATCATGCTTGGGTATCATGATGTAAATATTAAAATCAACAATAACAACTCAATCTTTACGTTTTTAAAAATAGAATTTTCAGAGAAAATGGAAGACCATATATATAATAAATATTTACGTGAAAGAAGTGATAAAATTGAGAATGAACTAAAAATTTTAAATACTGAATATAAAAAAATGAAGATTGACGGTGAAGTAAAAATTAATTCCGCTGACAAGGTGCGTTTGGAGCGCTTTGATGAAAATTCTCTTAAAAAAAATGATATATACGAGTATACGTTATTGACTCATATGGAACAAATCTTTTACAACAAAAAACGCGATAATAATAAAGAAAAACACTTTCACTATTTTACACTATATAAATTAATTAGAAATAATATTACCAAATTGAATCGTCATATTAAAGAGTTGGTATTCCGAATATTGTCGGCATTTGAAAATGAGATAGAAAAATCAATTATTATAGAAAATGGTGTTGAATTTATTGAGAAAAATGACAGTTTGTTAAAATACAACGATTTGACATTATATGAACATCAAAAAGATATATTTACGGCATGTAAGAAGCCAAACCCCAAACTTGTATTATATATGGCTCCTACAGGGACTGGAAAAACACTTACACCTATTGCGTTAGCAGAGCAAAAAAAAATTATCTTTGTTTGCGCTGCACGACATGTTGGTCTAGCTTTGGCTAGAGCGGCAATTTCAGTAAATAAAAAAATCGCTTTTGCTTTTGGATGCGCGAGTGCCGATGATATTAGACTGCATTATTTTGCGGCCAAGGAATTTACTAGAAATAAGCGCACTGGTGGAATCGGTAAAGTTGATAATAGTGTTGGCGACAATGTTGAAATAATCATTTGCGATATAAAATCATATTTACCCGCAATGTATTACATGTTGGCATTCTTTAAGGCAAAGGATATTATCATGTATTGGGATGAACCAACAATTACATTAGATTATGAGGACCACGAGTTTCATTCTACCATTCGGAAAATCTGGAAGAAAAATATTATACCAAATGTGGTTTTGTCATCGGCAACATTACCTCAACAAAATGAACTAACTGAAACAATACCAGATTTCTTGAATAAATTTCCTGGCGCTGAAATATGTAATATTGTTAGTCATGATTGTAAAAAATCTATTCCAATAATAAATAAAGATGGTTTGGTCATATTACCGCATTATCTACATAGTGATTATGATGGTATTTTAGAGGTTGCCAAACATTGCAAGAATTATTTGACACTTTTACGGTATTTTGATTTAAATGAAGTAGTTAATTTCATTTCCTATATAAATGAGAATAATTATGGAACAGCGCGAACAAATTTACATAGACATTTTGATACGTTGGATGATATTAATATGAAAAATATTAAAATGTATTATGTTTATTTATTACAAAATATTATTCGTGAACATTGGGATAATATATATAATCACTTCAAGGAAATCAGGCGCCCAAGAATATTAGAAAATAACACTATTGACCCAAAAGGAAATAAAATTGTAAAAGCTAGAAGTGTGGGTCCTGGGACTAGCTCCAGTATATTTAAACCAAATAGCTTATCTGGCTCACAAATTACTAGATTGGCAAGTGAACAAGTACAGAGTCAAAAATCAAGCCCGTTGATGGCTAATATTCAATCCCAAGACAAACAAATCGGTACTTCTGGTGTTTACGTCACCACTAAAGACGCCTATACGTTGACAGATGGTCCGACGATATTTATTTCAAATGACATTGAAAAAATAGCTAAATTTTGTATTCAACAAGCAAACATACCATCTGTCGTGATGGAAGATATCATGAAGAAAATTGAATATAATAATATTATCAACGAAAAATTACATTTGTTAGAGTCAGAAGTAGATATTATTAAAGAGGCTGCTGATATAAGGGTTAAAAATGCGGTATCTGAATTTCATGGAGGACAAAAAGTAACTGGTAGAAATAAAACAAATAAGGATCCTAAAAAATTGAGTAAAGACGTTCCTGAGGAATTTGAAAATAAAGGTGCCTTGTCAAAATTACTTCAAGAAATCACCTCTTTAAGGTTGATGATAAAGTCCGCCGTATTAAATGATACATTTATTCCTAATAGAAAAATGCATCTAGATAAATGGGCTGAAGGAATAGATTGTAAATCGTCATTTACCAGTAATATAGATGAACATGTTGTTTCGGATATTATGGCTTTAAAAGGGGTTGAAAATTCGTGGAAAATTTTGTTGATGATGGGTATTGGTGTATTTATAAATCATGAAAATATAACTTACACTGAAATTATGAAGCAATTGGCAGATGAACAAAAGTTATTTATGATTATTGCGTCTAGTGATTATATTTATGGAACAAATTATCAATTCTGTCATGGTTTTCTGAGCAAGGATTTGAATCTCACTCAAGAAAAAATTATTCAAGCGATGGGACGAATCGGTAGAAATAATGTTCAGCAAACGTATACTGTGAGATTTAGAGATGACGAACAAATTTTAAAACTGTTTACATCGGAAACGGATAAACCAGAAATTATAAATATGAACCGCTTATTTAATACACGTAAAGTAATTTGGCAAAATAATCAATATAACGAAATTCCAGATGATATTGAAGATGATGCTGGACCACAATTGAATGTTACTCTACAGAAAGGGGGTGATGGTAAGGTAAATAAAGAATTAGAAGAGGATTATGAGCCTTATCAAAATGACGATTACTCTGAAAACACGATTGTAAAACAAAATAATGTGAAAAATGTAGATGAAGTAGATGAATAGAATACTATAATAAAAATAATAAAAATAAAAAATTGACTTATAAAATTTTTTATTTTCAAACCATAATAAATTGTCCCTTTTTGAATATGAATACGCTAGTAAATACTGAATCCCTTAGAAAGGGCCAACGCTATTTGTTTTATGAAAAAGCCTGTTATATGTCGGAGGAAATATTATTTAGAGCTAATTTGGTGGCCGTTTACGAAAACAAAATAGGAAAAACATTGGTAGTAAATAATTCAGACAATGAAAAAAATCCCAATGCGCTAGTAAGTATTCCGTTAAAATGGATCACGAAAATACATTGTTTGGATGATACTACATTAGGAACAATTTGCTTACCTTCAGAAATATTACTGATTATTGATGAATATTTATAACAAAAATATAAAGGTTTCTCTAATATTATATATATTATATATAACAAATGTATGACAAAATGTACGATTCAATTAATAAAGTGGAATATCAAAATATAAATAATGATAGAATCCCTACAAAAATACAAAAAATTTGGACAAACGCATTAAAATTGTGTGTTGCTTTTTTTGTCACAATATCATTTATTACTATATGTAACCGTTCCAATGAACCATCAAGTGTTAAAATTTCAACAACTCAACTTGTATCTACCATAAATACAGATACAAATTATGTAATTGAAATATCGGTAGCAGACCCCACATATGGCATCATTCAAACATTAGATGATTTACCATGGGATGCCATTGCGGAACCATATAAAAAACAGTTATTTTCAATAGAATCATTTACTATTTCCGATAAGCCAGTTGACTTATCAAATTATATTGTATCTTGGAATATAGAGAATCAAAGTTTTTATGGTGACAACCAGCTTATTATGTTGAATAATACTGGAATATACAGTGTGTGTGTTTTAATTTCATCTAAAACATCAATATACACATATGACTTTAAATTAGCTGTTAAATATGTTCGTCGTGAAATACGTAGTCTTACCGATGAAGATAGAGAAACATTTTTTTCGGCATTAGAATTGCTATATTCTCTTAGTGAAACAGAAGGACAGAGACTCTATGGCTCAAAATTTCATAATGCCGAGTATTTTTCCTATAAACATTTAACTGGTGCGGGAACAACTGATTGCGACCACTGGCACGATGGTGCCGGAATAATTACGCATCATATGGCTTTTACATTGGAATTTGAACAAAGTCTCCAATCCATAAATCCGGCAATTGCAAACCCTTATTGGGAATATGGTATGGACACCTATTTATACGACCATTGGTCAGAATCGCCTATTTTTGACGCTGACTGGTTCGGAATGTCAAGCCCCACAAATACTGAACATAAAATAGACGATGGAGGAAGGTGGGATGAATTATTGGTTCCAGATGGAGATGCGTATACCGAATGGAGTATACGTGATACCGGTTCGTTAAATCCTTATGTCAATGGTTTTGGACATATGCGTAGTCCTTGGAATAATAATCCTTTTCAGGAGCTTGGACGGCATAATCAGACATATTCTATGACCCAATATGAAACCATGCCGGATTGTTCTGTTTTACAATCGTGTTTTAAAAGTAGTTCGCTGGCAGATATAAATGATTGTTCTAATGGTCAAACACACGGTCCTGTACACATTTTAATTGGCGGCGCATGGGGAGACGGTAATTTATTTGACGATGAAGATATAAATATGGTTCAAAAACCGGATAAACTATTATTTTTTAAAGTATTATGGCGTATGGGTTACACGCGTTGTCCTGATACCTGTTCTTATGGAACCCCTTGTAAATGTGCCGTGCCGCAACAATACATAGATGAATATGGTGCCGAGGCTATTTTAAAGTCCACCAATGTGTATTACGCGTTGGAATCCTATTTAAAAAATGCGGATGATGAACTCTTTTTAAAAGTGTTACGTGCTGTAGAGGACCCAGGTATTGCCGGAGAAATGTTTTCATCCGCGGCGGCGTTTGACCCTACATTTTGGCCTCTTCATGGTCAATTAGAGAGATTATTAGGAGCAAAACGAATTATGATATCTCAAGGAACAATAAATGGTTTTGATGAAACATGGGCTTTTACCGAATATAATAAAGCTTCTGGTGCGGCTTATTTGAATGGTAAATGTGATTGGTCAAATGTGGCAGGTTCAGGGGATTTGACTATGCCAACATGTACAATGGATGTCATTTGTGAAGGTCACAATGAAGATGACGTATTGGAATTTTCTAATTTTTTGAACGAAGATGAAGAATACACCAATAAGGACTTTTACGATTTCATACATCCATGGTCAGAAGATTTACCATACACATATGATACGTGGGATTTTGATTATTGTGCTGATCAAGGGTTTTCATTTACTTCAGAAAGTAGTGCTAATAATATACCTAGTAACAACAACAATATACCTAGTAACAATAATATACCTAGTAACAATAATATACAAGGTAATAATATTCCGGGTTTCAGCACAATCAAAAAATAAAAAATTTATAGCTGTAGTTGTTTTATACATTTTCATAACCAACATATTGTTGTGTTATTCTAGGTACTGAAATATTAATATTATTCTCAATATCATTATCTAAAGGGAAGTTAATTGTATAATTATTTGAAATTTTTCTAATGTAAAAGGATGTATTCATGTGTATATTTCTATAAAAATCGCTTAGCAACATGTTAGATGGTTGTATGGCTGGAGCCAACTCTGGATCCCGTCCGTTTACATTATGATACTGTCCTGCGATAATTATTTCTATATCTTCATCATCATTTAAATTGAAGTCTCCTCTTGCTCGCAATTTAATATCATCTATAAATTGCGCCATAGTTGAAGTCGGTCTGACAAAATATATTTTAGTTTGGCATGTATAAGCCAATTTAAAATAAAATGTGTAGTACTGGTTATTATGATTCATTCTTTCTAATTTATAATGGATGGTTTTTATTATTATTTTATTTTTGATATCAATTTTATTATTTACACCCTTGAATATTTCAAATGGGACGCCAGGAGGGCGTCACTCTAAAGATTTAAGGGCAACGTTACCGATAAATGAATTGAAAGGCAATCCTCCCGTGGAGGATTGTCCCATTTCAAATCTTCATCGGTGTAAAACTCAATTTGCTTCCCATGGATCGGTAGTAATGACCATTGTACATTATATTTGTGTCTAATGCCTTTGTAAGTGTTTTGTCACTGATCTTCAATTTTTTTATACAGTCATATTTGCAAGCAAATTCATGTAATAACTGATTTGTGTCACCGAATTGCCCAACTCCGTTCTTATACAATAAGGGAATTCCATTTTTTCCTTCAAATAATGTCTTTAATTTTTCGTCACAACTTTCATATAATACGTAATAATGACTATTTGTTATAGTTCCGTTTTTAACTGGATTATCTAAAGAAGAATGAGAAGGGTAATTATTTTGGATTGCGGCAGTTTTCCTATCTAGATATACATTGAGTATTTCAGTTTTATTTGAATCTAGTTTTGCAATATATCCTAAATTTTGGGTTTTGGTTACTTTTGTAGGGATTATATCTTCAATAACATTTGGGTCTTTATTGCGGTTAACATACATCCATCTAAATCCATTGTAAACTAAATTTTCTTTTACAGCTTTATCAATACTTGGTCGTTTCATAACAAAATTTGATTCTTTTATACATTCAGCAACCGATTCAAATACTTTTACTAATAAGAGTGTTTCTGGGTTTATTTTTTGTAATCTAGGCCCTAGTGTAGGTAATTGTTCACCAAAATTTGTTGTTGTTTTTGTTTGTTGTGAATTGAGTTTGTTTAGTATTTCTTTATTTTGCTTTTCTAAGAAACACATCTTTTCTAACAAAATTTTATTTGTGTTTAAAATTTCTTGAATATAACAGTTTGAATTATTTATACCATCAACTAGTTTTAACTTTTGACATTCTAATTCTAATATTTCTTTAGCGTTATCATTTTCATTATACTTTTGAATATTTTTATTTATAATATCTAACAAAATTGAATATGTAAGATTTTTTCCAATAAGAAATAATTCAGTTTCAGATGGATGTGTGTTCAATTTAAATTTATTGTCAATTATGTCACAATGATTGTGAATAAACTTTTCAAAATTTCTACTTTTTTGAACAGGAAAACAATCTAATAATAAGCACTCTTCAAATTTTTTAGTTTTACACTCGTCATACCTTGCTTTCACTCCATACTCGCTTTGACCAATTTTAATTATATATTCACCATTAGAATATGATTTTACTCTTATAATATAAATTAAATTTCCTGAATTTCTAAATTTTGTTAAAAGAACATTTTGTTTTTCTAATGCTTTTTCAATTATAATTTTTTCTTCCATTTCTTTATTTTTGGTTTCTTCCAATAGTTCCATTTCCATCTTTTGTTTTTCTAACTGTTTTTGTAAATTATAAATACCATTTAATCTAATTTCTTTAATAACTTCACAGACCCAATTTTGAAATTTTTCAGCTATCGGTTTTCTAGATTTAAATAATATTTTATATAAACCTTTTTCGGTAAGAAATGTTACTTGTTGTGAACCACCAAGGGTGTCCATAGTATGGACAACCTTTTCGCTTTTATCAAAATTTTGAATTGTTGATCTAACATTTCCCATTTCTAATATCTCGGCTATATCATTTGCTCTAAATAAAGGCTCTAGATGCGTTCCTTTTATAACAATTTCCGTATGTAAATTGTTTTCATTAAATGCTTTAACTACTTCCATAGGGTGTTTATATATATATGACGCCCTTTCGCTTTCCCGATAAGGAAAGCAAAATATTTTTAATTTATTGTTATATCATAGTATATTTTTATATTGCTTCTTCAATATGTGAGCAATATTGTTTTTTGCTTTAATAATTAAAAAGCATTAATTAATTATTAAAATATATAAATAATAACCACACGATATAAGGTGTTTAATTTGAGTAAGCAAGACCACCCATACCACTCATAATACGTAAGACGTTATAGTTGGTGGCATAGACACGGACCTTAGCAGTCTTGGTACCTTCAACAGTTGCGTTGGATAAGACCAATTGAAGTGTGGCATTATCAATTCTGGAGAAGTTGCACGTGCC
>JACCDO010379454.1_pt1 | contig 24475 bp, 9 predicted proteins | sample 7446101 | NCBI WGS metagenome assembly JACCDO01 (sample SAMN15323440, study PRJNA562643) | freshwater metagenome | isolation source: river surface water | place: USA:Blue River Watershed | collected 2017-08-16 | reverse complement strand
TATAACCTCCTGTAATCAACATATCTCTTGCAGTGAATCCCCCATCTCTCAAATCACTGGCAGAATAATCAGCTAATTTCATGTCATCAGCTTTATATCCAACTTTTCTCATCTCTGTAACTGAGCATAATGTAGGTTTAATTTCAGAGGCAGAGTAACCACCTAATTTTAATTCATGTAGACTATAACCACCAGCAATCATTAAAGTAGCAGCAAATTCTCCTTCGTGCATTTCAGCTGCCGTGAATTTAACTTTTTTTAATTCAGTAATTGTGAATTTAGCATCACTCAATTCTTTTGGTTTATAACCTAACTTCTTTAGTTCCATACAAGATACACCAACTTCTCGAAGCTGAGCGGCGGTATATCCAGAAGATTTTAATTCTGAAAATTTGAAAACGTCTCTAGAAAACCCAATAATAGCTTTTTCCTTTACACTTTTCAATTCAACTGCAGAAAATCCCCCTTCTTTTAAATCGGATAATGTGTAACCTTCTTCTTTTAACTCTTGGGCTGAAAACCCTGATTCTCTTAGTTGTGCAACAGTACAATTCAAAGCTTTAATAGCGGCAAGTGCAAATCCTCCAGAAACAATCTCTTTAGGGGTGTAACCACCGTTAAATAATTCATCAATACTAAAACCACCAGCCCTCATAGAGGCCACATTACATCCGCTTTCTTTTAGTTCCAAGCATGTCACACCACCAGCTTTTAACTCGGCAATAGTATAATTATCCTTCAATTCAGCAATAGAAAACACAGAAATCAAATCTATAATCAAATAACCGCCTTTCTTTAATTTATCGCAAGTGTAACCAGCACATTTTAATTGTGTCGCTGAATAACCTACTCCGTGTAAATCTTGAATACTATAATTCGCCTTGGTAATTTCATTTAAATCATATCCCGCTTCTTTCAAATCGTGCGAGAAATAACCTCCTACCTTTAACTCTATAGCAGAAAGCCCGAGCTCTTTTAATGTCATTGCTGTTGCACCTGCTTCTCTCAACTCCGAGCATGAAAACATAATTTTCCCATCAGATAATACCATATCATTAAATTTAAATCCACCCTCTAATAATGCTGAGCAAGAAAATCCAACATTTTTTAGTTCCTCGCAGCTATAACCTATTGCACTTAATTCATCGCAATTATAACCGCCTGATTTCAATTCATTCAAAGTATATCGAGCATCAATAAAATTGGAAAGAGAAAATCCAAATGGTCGTAATGACTGTATGTCGTAGCCTGCATCTTTATATAGGGAAAGAGGTAAATGTAATTCTAATACTTCAGAAACAGGATATTTAGCTTCAAAGATATCCCTTAACGTAAACCCTATAGATATTACATCCTCAACCTTAAACCCAGCAACGCGAAAATCTTTAATATGAAATTCTGCGATTGTTTTCATTTCTAACCAATTATAACCGGCACTTTTCATTTCCGCACATGAATACCCAGCTTGTTTTGCTGACAAACAATCATATCCAACACCATATAAGACATCACAGTTGATTCCATCTTCTCGTAATTCTAATGCAGTATAACCACCATTTTTCAATTCATTTGCAACGAATTTAGCATCTAGTAATTCTCTCGCTTTGAATCCACCAGCACGTAAATCCTTGGCAGAATACCCGGCTTCCTTTAGCTCTACTACATTAAACTTTGCTTCTTTCATGTCACAAGCACTGAAGCCAGATTCAAAGAGCAGTTTGCAGGCATTATTAACTGGTAGTGCTTCTTTAAGTTCCGTTGCATTATATTTCCCTTCGACTAATTCTTCAAACGAATAAACGCATATCATTTCTTTTGCTGTAAATCCAGCAAGTCTCATTTCGGCTGCGGGATATGAACATTTCTTCAAATCATGAGGAGTAAAGTTGGCACTTTTCATTTGAGTAGCATTAAAACCAACTTGATGTAATTCGTCACAGCTGTATCCACTCAACTTTATTTCCGAACAAGTGAAGCCAGCACCTTTCAAAGAAGATATACTATATCCTCCTGATCGTAATTCTTCGCAATTAAATCCACAAAGTTTCATCTCACTGGCTGTATATGGGCCACTTCTCATTTCTGCCACAGAATAACCAGCAGATTTTAAAGCTGATACAGAAAAGTTTCCTAACTTTAGCTCAGGTGCAGTATAACCTCCTGCTTTAATGTCTGATAGAGAATATCCACCAATACTTAAGTCGCTACAAGTATAACCGGCAATTTTCAACTCTTCTGTAGAATATTTTCCTGCGCGAAGATCCGATACTGTGTAACCACTATTTTCCTTCATCTCTTTTGCTGAATATATCCCATGCATAGATTGAGTCGAATATCCACCTTTTTTTAACTGAGATGCTGAATAACCAGCTAATTTTAATTCACTCACGGGATAATAACCAAAAAGATCTTTACATGAGAAATTTGCTTCAAGCAACTCCGCAGCAGTATAACCCCCAGATTTCATATCTGCTACTGTATAACCACCAAATAACTTACTGATAATAGAATTACTTGTAGCTTTTAATTCCTTTGCAGAATAACCACCAGAGCGTAAGTGTGCAGCAGTGAAACCAACTGAAAACATATCTGATGCCGAGTAACCCTCATTTTTTAACTCTGCGGCTGTGAATCCCGCTTGCATTAATTCAGCTAAGGAGTATTTCGCTGCTTTAAATGCAGCTATATTAAATCCACCATTTCTAATTTCAGTCAATGAATACAATGTTCTTACCTCGTCAATTGAATAACCGCCATTAAATAAATCCTGGCAATTATACTCCCCTACTTGTTTCATTTCTAGAGCCGGGAATCCACCATGTTTCAATTCTTTAACTGAAAAATTACCTTTCCTCAATTCAATTGCACTGTAACCTCCAGTGCGCAGTTGAGTTGCTGATAGATTTGCTTCTTTTAATTCTTCGACTGTAAACCCGGCATTTTTTAAACTACTAATAGCAATACCAGTCTCAATTATTTCAGGTATTGGAAATTGAGCATCTCGTAATTCTGATGCAATTGAATATTGCGTAATTGGAGTAATAATTAATTTATATCCCCAACTTATGCTTGATCCAATTTTAACATGTATAATAAATCGATTCGATGGTATATGTAATGATTTAGGGTTGTTTGAAGTTCCTGGAAAGTTTTTTGACGTTCCATCAACTCCACCGCTATAAAAATCTTCTACACCCCAAGTTTGTAAACAACTTTCATCTTTGTAAAATCTGTTATAAAAAAGTAACAATTGGTTAATCGGAAGTGAAAGTCAAGTTTCAAGGTACTTACTTAATATAATCACGTGAAGTGTGAATATTCGTTTTTTGGTCATCAAAATGTATATTATATCCATTCACGTTATCAATCGCTACGAAAACGTATAAGTTTTTACAGTTACAGTGTTGCGCAGGAAAATATGTATGTTCAATACATATTTGGGTCAACTCAGGAAGAAGTTGTGCAGCAGAAAATCCTGCATTATATAACTCCTTTGTCGTATACCCTAATGCTCTTAATACCTCTTTACGATATCCGTAATCTCTTCTTAATTGCAAGCATGTAATATTATCCTTGTTAAAATTTGTAATCGATAAATGTGATGGTTGATTGCTTATACTGTCTTTTGATGACATAATCTATTGTTTCACCGCCAAAAAAGACTATCAAACCTACGCACCTATGATTTGATTGAAGTTTTTTAGTCCTTTTGGGTACGAGATTCCAGGGGATTAGAGGCAGTCTTCCCGAGGAGATGGTAATAATAACGTTAATAATTAATAGAGTAATTTAAGGGCTTTTAACGTTCCCATAAGTCAAAACCATAGAGTTAGAGCTTTGTTTATAATATACTGTTCAGAATTTTGGGATTGATAAGAATTTAAAGTGGAGTGTAGCCAAAAGCTCTTCAGATACTTAGTAAACATATTTACAGATGCATTAATCGGTGAATCTTCCGTTTTATATAAACATGAGTTAGTTAGATACTTTCGATATATTTAGGATTTCCAAATCCCTATTTTTTGATGATTTTAGCCAACACCAGACTGATAAGCAGATTTTGTGATTGGATCAGAAATCTCTGATTCGATAAGAATTATGTGAATTTATTCAACAAGCAGTATGGAAATTGATGGAGATCATACCGAGGAAGTAAGGAAAGCATTGGTAAGTGCACATTCTCTGGAATTCTCATTCTCGTCGTACATATATAATATTTTTACGATCAATACTTTTACCTCAAAACTACTATAAGAATATATTTTTTTACAATATACATTATTTCGTTAAAGTTAAAGTTTGAACAAATTCGCTTGTTGAATGGTTTTACATTATCTTCGTTTTTTAAAGCGTTAAAAAGAGATGATATTGGTGTTGATTCCATAAAATCAAAAGATTTAATGCTATCGTTGCATGAATATAGTAAAAATGCGTTAGTTAACTTATCTAATTTTGAGGTCGGAATTATTTGTAAGGTATTTGATATTAATCGAAACCAAGATATCACTATATCAAATATTCAAAAGGTTTTAAAATTATCATTACGTATGAGTAAGGAAGAAAAAATGCTAAGCAATCATCCAGTATTTCCATCGTGGTTATGTGAGAGAAAAGACTTTAAAACATATTATAATAATAATATTAAGTCTAATGACGACAGTTATAATATAATAAAAATCGAATTACTATTAAATAGTAAACCTGAGGAAAGAAGTTTAAGCGATTTACAAATACTTATGAAATGGTTAAAACTTAAAAATATTTTAACTAAAGTAAAACAAAGTAGATTATTAGAAGTTTGTAAACAATTACACATGTTGTTGTCTCCGATTGGAACAGAAGTAATAAAACAAGGTGAACCTGGTGATGCATTTTATATTATTCTTGATGGAAAAGTAGATGTACTAGTAGATAATGTAATCGTTGCAAGGCTTCAATCTGGTAACATATTTGGTGAAAAAGCATTAGATAATGATGCACCAAGAGCAGCGACTGTTAAAACAGCATCGAATTGTAAATTAATGATGCTAACAGCCTCGGAATATAAAAATTTAATTCAAAGTTCACATGCTAAAATTATCAATGAATTAAGTTCATTTTTTCATAATAATGTTTTATTATTTTCGCAATTATCAATTCCAAGAATTAAAAGTTTAGTCAAATTAATGGTAACGTTGCCTTTTAAAGATGAGCAAATAATTATTGAACAAGGTAAAATTGGTGGTGGTTTATGTATTATAAAAACTGGTTATGTTGCTATAGTTCGTAAAGTATTAAATGACCAAAATAATTGCCAATCGTCATATTCTCAGGGGGCTACAATTATACCTGTTATTGTATCAATCTTATCGAATGGTTTTGTATTTGGTGATGATAGTTTTCGTCTTGATAACAAGAATAAATATAGTGCTGTTGCACTTGGTCCAGTTGAGATTATCATATTTAACAAAAAAGATGTATTCAAATATCTTGACAAGAAGGTTTATAATAAATTATTGTCAAGTACATCATATTTACATGTTGATGATAGCACACTACTGCAAAAATATTTTAATTTATCACGGCGAAGAAATTATTATAATACATTGAAAAATGAAGCATGTGGTAAATCATACATTAAACGTAAAAATATTTCTAACATGTTAAATGGTTCTTCAAGTAATGATTCGCGTTTGCTCTCCAATAAATCATATGAAAATTTGAACTGCTATAAGAAAAATAATTATACAGATACCATTACACAAGATAAATTCAATGAAAATGATGAAGAATTAACATTAAAAATTCAAGCAATAATCTTTAAATATGATCACAATAGTCGGCAAGGTAATCAAGGTTCTATGGATATATTTGTTGAAGCAGAAAATGTAGCAAGACGATCTTCATTTTGTCAGCGTCGTGTATCTAATCATGATATTTATGCTAGACGTGGATCTGTTCGTCGAATATCTGTTGGGAACTTATCTGAAACGGTAGCTAAACTTCCTGAGACTTCAATAAATACAGTTGGTCGTAGAAATTCAATTAATATGACTAGAAAAAGTTCAATACCATTTTTACCAACTATTGTCTCGACAAAGTAACCCAAAAGATTGCTTTTTTGGTTATATATTTTTCTGTAATATATTTTCTTACTAATCAATAATAATACTACACACACTTACCACATTCACACAGGAACACTTTTTCTTAGTTTTAGTTGGTGGGTGTGGAAAGTTTGCGAAAATGGAAAAATAGGGGAATTTTTAAGGAAAGGAACCAGAACAGCTGTCAGCTCCAATGAAGATTGTCGTAATTGGTAGTCATTCTACAGATTTACCAGGCGGTTGTATTATGTTCTGTACTCATGAATAATTGGTGTACATATTAATGTTGAATACTGAGTAATTATCTGAAAATGACAGTAAAGAAAACTTTAGCAATAGTAAAGTATAGTTTAATACAAAAACGTCGAAATATAGTAGTAACATTATGTGAATATTTGTCTCATTTAATAATTTTACTATTTTTGATCTATGGTTATTTTGTTTCAAAAGTTGAAATATACCCTGCAACAATTTATTCAACAATTAATATATCGATACCCCCACCATGGTTAAAGGAATATAATGATACAGTTATAATCAATAATTCTACAATAACCAATTCTAGTAGTTTAAATGATTATTTATATATTGATCCTGTAGAATTGGTAACGAGTTTAACTGAGGATTTGAATGGACCTGTCATGATACCTAGTTTACAATTGTTTTTAATTGCAAATCAATTAATATCAAATAATTCAAGAAATGTGAATAATTATCAAAATTCATATGGTACTAGTGAAACATTTACTAAATTACAGAATTTATTATATAAAGGAATATTTCATTTTACTCCAAATAATGAATTAACTCATGATTTAATTGATTATATTAGTAATACCACCAGTTTATTTTCAACATATGAGTATTATATACATGAAAATGAAGACGCTGCTATTAATTATATTATTAAAACTAATTTAGATAGTGATTTACAAAACTTTTGTTTAATTGTTTTACGTGAAGTAACATTAGAAAAAGTGAATTATGTAATACGAATGAATTATACGGTATTACCTGCTACAGATTACCTAGTTGATTCATTTACTCTTGGATTAAATACAGAATATCAAAAGTATATAACATCAGGATATCTTAGTGTGCAAAATACAGTTGATAACTGGGTATTTAATTATACTAGGTCATTAGCCAATAATAGAAATAATTATTCCGTGAATTCCGATCCCTATTGTATGGCACCTGTTACATCATCGTCAAGTATGTATATACCATTTCCAACATATGAATATTCTGCAAATCCATTTTACATGCAAGTCGGATTTTTAATTGGTTTAGCATTGACTATGACAATATTATATCCCGTTAGTAGACTTGTGAAAACGTTAGTGGAAGAAAAAGAATGTAAAATGCGTGAATTAATGAGTATACATGGCATGTCCGCTTATTGTTACAATTCGGGACATTATATTGTTGCATTATTCACATTTTTATGGATTGCTTTTACTATGGCTATATTTTCGAAGCTATTTTTTGTGGCGTCAAATATTGTATTGTTGTTTATATATTATTTTTTATTCGTTTTGTCGGTTGTACATTTTAGTTTTATTTTAGTATCATTTTTCAATAATTCAAAATTAGCGGCAATAGTGGCTCCTGTTGTGCTGTTTGTCGGGGTGCTGCCCAGGTATGTATTCTTTGGATACGGCAGTAATACAGGTGTTTTACCAAAAATATTTGCTAGTTTTTTATCTCCAACAGCATTTGCACTTGGATGTGATATAATTACTAATTTTGAATACATTGGAAGTGGAATTCAACCAAGTAATTCAGGGACAGGGCGTTACTCCTTTAATACCTGCTTATTCATGTTGGTCGTCGATAATTTGTTGTATTGGTTTTTGGGATTTTATTTGGACAGAGTTTATTACCGCGATTATGGGCGATCGTTGCATCCGTTATTTTTTATATTTCCTTCTTATTGGTACAGTTTTTTTGTTACAAAAGGACCAAATAGTGATAGCAATAACCATCCAATGGCACTTAATAATGGTGACGTGGTGAACAATAATGTGGAGCCATTTTCTGATGCTCAAAAGGAAAATATTAGTATTTTATTGCAAAATTTAACTAAGAAATATGATGATGGTAAAGTAGCCGTTAATGATTTAAGTTTACAACTATTACATGGTGAAATAAGTGTGCTTCTTGGACCAAATGGATCTGGTAAAACCACATTAACTATGATTTTAACAGGAATGACTACAGCAACAAGTGGCTCGTTTCATATCTACAACAATAATAATATCGAGAATATAAGACGGTTCACTTCGTATGTGCCTCAAAGTAATATTCTCTTTCCATTATTAACAGTCCGAGAAAATTTACAATTTTTTGCTGTTATTAAAGGGGTACAAGATTTGTACAATGAAGTTAACATGGTGATCAATGAAGTTGATTTACTAGATAAACAACATGTATTAGCTTCGTGCTTAAGTGGTGGAATGAAGCGCCGACTACAATTGGCGATTGCACTATTAGGCAATCCCAAATTATTAATTGTCGATGAAGCATCCTCTGGTATTGATCCAAAAAATAGAAGATTTTTATGGAATGTATTATTGAAAAGAAAGTCATCAATTACTACCTTACTCACAACGCATTATTTATTTGAAGCTGAATCCATTGGTGACCGAATTATTATCATGAATGAAGGAAAAATATTATCATCCGGATCATTAATTTATTTACAACAGACCGTTGGATCTGGATATGTAATGACGTTATCCAAGGAATCAAAGCTGTGTAATGAGTCAAATGTTATACAATTTGTGATGACATTACTCCCCGGTATAGTATTACACTCTATTAATGGCAGCGAAATCATTTTTACTGTCCATGTACGATACGATATTGGATTATTCCCACAATTCTTCAAATCATTAATTGCCAATAAGAGAGAATTACGTGTGGGATCCTTTAACATATCACTTTCGTCATTAGAATTCATTTTTGTGAAGCTTATTAAAAGTATCAATGAAGGAAATAATAATGCTGATTACATACCTTCATTATCACCATCTAATATCCCTGTTGTAAGCAGTAATGATACGGCCAGGAGTATTGAAATGGTTGAATACCAACTTGTTCCAGCACACACTAATTGCGACTATATCGATGATAACAGCAGCAACAACAATCATAATAGTTATAATATCGCTACATCGGATATTGAAGGTATTCCGAGCATAGATGATGTCGCAGATACTTCAGTGAATACGTATAGAAACAATGCAACAATACAGGTGTACAGAGGCAAGTACGTAGAACAGTGTCAAATGCATTTATTGCAGTTTAAATTATTGTTCTACAAGCGAATATTACTGATGATAAGAGATAAGAAAGGTTTTTTTTTTCAAGTTTTATTTCCTGCTTTACAAATATTATTGATACTGGCTATCTTGACTATATCGATCAATCCAGCTGGACCGACGTTGGTGTTGAATACATCATCTTATCAAGATGACACCAAAATAGATCCAATTTTATTTCCCTACACATATTTATACAATAATCAATACAACTGGTTCAATGACAGTTTAAGTAATACGACAATCGGTGAAGTCAACAAACATATGGGTGGTAAGATGCATTTGAAGGATATTAGTGGAAACGTTTCATCAAGCGAGGAGATGTCGTCATTCTTATTGTATGACAAAACGAAGGATCCTAATGCAATTGGTACGACATTTGGTGCATATGGATTTAATGATAGTATCACAGCAAACGTCACAATTGATTGGGATTTTGTGGAAAGGTATTTACCATATTGCTTGGCTGATGTAAATTGCAAAGCTCTTTTACCTGATGAAGTACAGAATGTTGTGGATATTATCAACCTGTTAAATGGATTCGGTGTATTGATATTCAATAATAGCGAGGTAGGAACTAGTCACTATACAGCCAATGTCAGCAGCGACTACACTATTTTTCATAATTCGTCATCGCCACATGCATTTGCCATCTTTGGTGCAGAGTTAAACAGCGCCGCTCAACGACAATGTATTAACAAAACAATTGATAGTAATAATATTGTCGCAGCAAATTTAAAATATTTATCTAAGAACCATCCGTTACCAATCACTTACCAACAAAGCCTTGAGATAAAATTAGTCTTGTCGATACTGACGTCATTGTTTCTTATTGTTCCATTATGCTATATACCAGCATCATTTATTACTATTTTAGTGAAAGAAAAGGCAAATAAAGTGAAGCATTTGCAATTGATATCGGGTGTTAATGCAAAGCTATATTGGATATCAAATTACATCTTCGACTTGGTGTTATTCACCATTTTAAATTTATTAATCTTGTTTGCGATGCTCGTTTATTCCAAAGATGCCTCAATTGCTTATGTGAGTACAGTTGAAAGTGCATTTTGTGTTCTTATTTCATTAATCCTCTATTCCATGAGTGTTCTGCCGTTATCATACATATACTCCTTCCGATTTGATAATCCATCCACCGCATTAATATCCGTTGCTACAATTAATTTTTTTACTGGTTTCGTTGCATTACTTGCGTACTACATTATGTTGAATATTCCATTGACACACAATGCAGCTATTCGTGTTCGATATTTCTTTTTATTTTTTCCATCGTATGAAATAGGCGAATGCCTGTTAGATATCTCCACAAATTACTATATTAACAATGTATTTGATGCCAATAGATCATATTTTTCATGGAATGTAGCCGGTAAAAACTTGACGTTTATGGCCGTAGAAGCAATAGGATATTTTGCATTGACTTTATTCATTGAAACCAATGATTTTTCGTTTCATTATCATGATACAAGTCATATCAAGCAATCCAGCGATAATCATGATGCAATAAATGAAGCAAATCGTGTCGAGTTGATATTACAAAATGAAAATGAAGCGAATAACTACAATGTGATTACACATCAACTCACTAAAATATACAATTATAATTTTGTGGCAGTGAAAAAATTATCATTGGCTATTAAAAAAGGGGAAATCTTTGGATTACTTGGTAAAAATGGTAGTGGTAAATCAACTTTGTGTGGTACATTAACATGCGAGAAAAAGGCAACGAGTGGTATGATCTCTATCTGTGGACACAGTTTAGACAACGATGAAACCAAATTAAGTATTGGTTATTGTCCCCAAACAGACACCATATTCGAGTCATTAACTGTGTTGGAAACATTAACATTTTATGGCAATATACGAATGATACCCAAGGATGTGTTGCACACGCGGATACACGCTTTAATAGAGAAATTAAAGCTTGCTAAGTTTACGAATATCATAAGTGGAAATTTAAGTGGTGGAAATAAAAGAAAACTAAGTTTAGCCATCAGTTTAATTGGTAATCCCAAATTATTATGTATAGATGAATGTTCATCAGGGATGGACTCGTACGCCATGCGATCAATGTGGCAATGTATATCATCGTTAGTTCAAGAAGATAATTCATTGAGTATAATAATTACAACTCATTCAATGGAAGAAGCGGAAGCTTTATGTAATCGAATTGGTATATTAAAAAATGGTGAATTTGTATGTATTGGAACAGTACAAGAATTAAAAGATAAATATGAACTTGGATACATAATTGATATAACCATGACGCAGTCAAGCACTGAACTTGTTCACCATTCAACAATATTGTCGCAAAGTATTAATGAAATATTCGCCAATATTATTGTACTGGAGGTGCGTCCATTGTCGTTAAAGTTACAATTGACAGGGAACGGAGACGAGATAATCAGTCATTTATCCGCTTTACTTGAATTTTTGGAAAAGAAAAAAGATGAGTATTCGATTATTTCGTATTCTGTGAACCAAGTTAACTTTGAAGAGGTTTTTAATAAAGCATCGGAATGAACAAAATATATATATTTAACCACCTCGTATGGCCTTCCTTTACACAATTGAATATACTTTAACCTTTTGATCTACTGTACCATAACCAATGTAACACTCACTCTGACAAATGCAGTTTATTTCTACAATATTTTCAATATTTTGTACAATTGTGTTGTTTGTTGTATCAATAACAGCGACACTGTTACTATCCTTGCAAAATACTATGTATTGGTCATTAAAATTTGAAAATTGAACTGGTATAATGGATGTTTGATTCAACGAAAAAGAATAAATCAAATCGTAGTTTGAACAACCCCAAACTGTTACATTTCCTGTGAGTATTCCCGACGAGACCAATTTAGTACCAGCAGTATTGAATGATGCAGTATAATATATTTCATCTGGATTTCCAATGGTTGTAACAAGTTGAAAATTCTTGTAATTGTATATTTTAATATTCTTAGCAACTATTAAATACGTATTATTTGCATAATTATATTGCACATTGGTGATTATGTCGGGGAAAGTACTGCTGTGGATACATTTATTATCATGAATATTATATACTTTCATGATAAAATCATGCGACACAGATATAAATACATTTAAATCGTTCGTGAAGGTAATTGAATTTACAATATTATCATGAATTGAAATATTTTGCAAATACTCATATGGTTTATCCATAAAACATGAAAATACTGATATCATCTTATCTGTAGTGACGCATAACATTGAATCATTCCTATTATATTTTAAACATAATATTGGTAAATTAGTACTAACTTGATGAACGCTATGCTTTTTTAATTTCATTAAATCAAAAACTACAATTTCTCCATTGTTTGATCCACTTGTTAAATGATAATTATTATTGGAAATATTTAAGCATAAAATATCCTCTTCAATATGCAATTCTGCTAGCATATTATAATTATAATTACCAAATAAAGGTAATTTAGATGGTTGAAATACACAATCTAACCCAATTAAAGAATTACTTTTGATTTCGCTATCAGATTTAGTTGTAGGAGTTGTTGCCAAAGTTATTACTTCAGTTACTGGTGCTGTCGGCACATTCAGATGTTTTGAAAGATTAAGCACTAACAATTCTAGATTTTCAATGCGGCTTCGTAATTGTCGTACTTCTTCCGTTAAATCTTCCATATTATACGTTCAATTATGTCAATGATTTTTCTGAAATATTCCAAATTTCATAAGTTGAAAAAAAGGTCCACACCCATATCTTCAATTTGTGTTATTCAATTTCTTGTTGATAAACAGACTTTTTGAAAGAATAGCTTTCCTGGCTAGTTACTGTATTAGACAATTACTAATATTTTCGTATTTTGGCAGTCCTTCTTTGTTTCTAATATTGTTTTTTCTGTTTCCCTAAAATTCGTGACCCTCCTTCAAAGATAATTTTACTGCATGGTAAAATAGGTAATCAATTTTGTCATACAGAAATGGAGGTAATCCGTATAATTTATCGTGTTATTGAACACGAGTCATTGATTCCAACATATGGTGAAGTTATAGCAAATATGATGGAGATCAAAGTAACTCGAGGCAAAGAGGTTTATTTGATTGATTTTGTTGCATATTTAGAGCGATGTAAATTAGGTTGTGAGTATATTTTCTATGCCGATACTGGAAGTGGTCCAATTATTCCCCTTCCATCCTATGCTAGTGTATTACCAGTGATGAATGATGGCACTGTAAATTTATTGTTATTAAAATCTATGTCATCACCATATGTACCATTAAATCACATGGAAACGTATATGTCTTTAAGTCGCAAAGTAATTTATTCAAAGCCCGATTATTCTGAAACAATGAACTTTAGATTAAATAATAATAATAATAATAATAATAATAATAATAATAATAATAATAATAATCACCGTAGAAGTAATGATAGTACAGTAAAAACAGCAAAACCATCATCATCATCATTATCATCTACTCATAATCGTAGTGATATTGGTGCCACGAATAAAAAGAATGCATCAAATACTCATCACCATCATACTAACAACAATAGTAGTAGTAATAATTCAAGACAAAACAATAATAGTAATAATGCTGAGGATACTATAAATAATATTACAGATAATATAGACAAAGCTGCCAAATCATTTTTTTCGTTTACTAAAAATATTATCGACGTTACAGCGAGTAATATAAATATGAATATGAGTAATATGGGATCGGTATTGAGTTCATTAGCATCGACTAGTAATGAGGTATATACAAATAAAGTCATACAATTAAGCAAATCAAGAGTAAGTATAATAAAATTATTAGCAGACGGTGGTTTCGGTTCAGTTTATTTAGTAAAAGATGACAATGGCAATAGACAATATGCGTTAAAAATATTAAATTGCCAGTCAAAAGAACAAATAATTGATGGACAACATGAAATAAAATCGTTACAAAAATTTGATCATACAAATATAATTAACTTGGTTGATTACTCAATACTTAATAATCAAGGGAATACAATCATTAATATATTGTTTCCTTTGTATCCTAACGGTACAGTATGGAATAAAATTGAAAATAGTGATGGAAAATGGCCATTTCCTGAACGTGTTGCTATTAATATTATTTTAGGTGTAAGTCAGGCATTGAATCATATTCATAAGAAAGGATATTGTCATCGTGATATGAAACCACATAATGTATTGTTAACTGATGACTATAACCCCGTATTGATGGATTTTGGCAGCGTTACAGCGGCCCGTCATAATATATCGAATAGAAAAGAAGCTTTAGATATGGAAGAACTGGCAGCGAATAAAACATCCGCACCATATCGTCCACCAGAATTAACTGCAGTCAATTACCCATCTACCATCGACGAAAGAGTTGATATATGGGGATTAGGATGTACTATGTATTGTATTGCATTCGGGTATTCGCCATTCGAAACTCCTAGAGAGGGATTAAGTAAATTGGCTATTTTAAATGCTAATTATAAATTTCCAAACGGGAATAAGAATAAAGATTGTGTTTATTCAAGTGATTATACGAATGTGATAAATTCGATGCTGCAATTGGATCCGGCGAGTAGACCATTCGCTCAAGATATCATAGAAATTTTACGAAATTATAAATAATTTTTTATACTTTTTTTTTCATTTTTTATTTATTCCGATACCCGTTTGGTCAAAATTTTTGAAATCTGAAAAAATAATTAAAACGATCAAACAGTCCGTTGTGGATTTATTCCCAACGACTATCGTTTGAAAATGTTAGTTTATTTGTCAAAACGAATTGCTATTCCAAATAATGTGAAATTAAATTGTATCTCATGGAATAAAGATCAAGGATGGATAAGTTGTGGTGGTGATTCTGGTTTACTCAAAGTATTAAAATTAGAAACAGCAACAGATGTTAAAGATCCCGGTGCTAAAGGTGTTTCAGCACCATCTAATTTGTCAATGAATCAAACTTTAGAAGGTCATACAGGTGGTGTTATGTGCACTACCTGGAATCCATTATTTAGAAAATTAACCACAAGTGATGAAAGTGGTTTAATTATTGTTTGGATGTTACATAAAGGATCATGGTTTGAAGAAATGGTTAATAATAGAAATAAAAGTGTTGTTCGCGATATGAAATGGACTGCTGATGGTAAAAAAATATGTATAGTCTATGAAGATGGTGCAGTTATTGTTGGTTCAGTTGATGGTAATAGATTATGGGGTAAAGAATTAAATATGCCACTTAAATTTGTTGAATGGTCACCTGATGGAAGATTAATAATATTTGTTACTTCAGATTCAGAAGTTTGGGTTTATGATTCTGAAGGCACACGTATACGTTCAGTGCCTTTAACATCTTTAGATCCTGAAGGTTCAGGTGATATACCTTTAGTCGGTATTCATTGGCATTATCAGGAAGGTACATCTCGAGTAAGTACTGGCGGTCCATTACATTATAGTCATCCAGATAATGCACCATCATTATGTTTGGCTATGAGAAATGGTATGATTTTATTATGTCGTGGTGATGAAGATACTAATCCTGTAGTCATTGATGCCGATATGAAGATAACATCATGCAAATGGGATCATTCTGGTAATGTTTTAGCTATAACAGGTTCTGTAAAAGATTCTGGTAAAAGTAAAAATTCATCAAAAGATGAGGATGGTAGTAAAATGGGTACAAATCAAATCAAATTTTATGATCCATATGGTAAATTATTACGTATTACTAAGATTCCAGGTGATAATATCGCTGGTATATGTTGGGAAGGAACAGGTTTACGCTTAGCTTTAGCTGTTGATACTTTTATATTCTTTGCCAACATCCGTCCCGTATATACTTGGACTTATTTAGCTAATTCAATCGTCTATGCCTTCAGTAAAAGTGATAAAAGAGATTCAAATTTAGTATTTTGGGACTTAACTACAGGCGAAGCATTTCTAAAGGTAGTTAACGGATTGAAATTTCTAGCATCAAGTGGTGATTATTGTGCGGTTTTACTTGCGGAAAGAAATAAAAAAGATCCAAAAGACAAAGAAATTACTTACACCATTCAATTACGTAATTCAATTGGTGCTATAGTTGATTGTAAAACTGTCCCATTTGCACCAAAATATGTGTCAATGGGTTCCTATCATATAGTTTGCGCTAATGACAGAACTGTTTATACGTGGCAATTTCAATCACTTGTATCAAAATCGTCATTAACAAGTAGTGCGTCAGATAATAATTTAGATAATATGGATAAAACATCAAAAATGTCAATGAAATCTAAAGAAAGAATATTTGACGTTCAATCTAGTGAATTAACTCCCGCTCAGTCTCCCGAAACATTTAAAATACAATATGATATTATACCTGATCCAGTTGTTTCTATCACTGTGGATGAAAAATTTTTAGTTATTGGAAGAAAAAATGGTGTTATTGTTCGATATACTCTACCTCATCTTACCCAAGAGAACACATATAATTCTGGTGTGGAACCATTCCGAATGGAGTTGAATTGTATATCTAGTAGATTAGCCATCATTGATAGTAATGGCGTCCTTTCGGTACTAGACTTAGAGGCTAAAATTATTGAAGGTGAAGAAAAATCAAATAATAACGTGGGTCAATCATGTGGTAAACGTATGAATATTGATAAAAAAGATGTATGGGATGTAAAATGGGCAGAAGACAATGATGAAATGCTTTGTATAATGGAAAAAACGAAATTAATTATATACCGTGGTGAAGTTGCCGAGGATCCTATTGTATCTTCGGGATATATTGCTCGTTTTAAGGATCTTGAAGTGAAATCTGTTTTACTAGATGAATTAATGGTCAAACCAGATCAACCAAACAAAGAATGCGTTGTGGATTACGAATCGAAATCATTACGTGAAGTAAGAGAAAAGATAACAGTGGAAGGATTACAAGGTGGTTATTTATATGCTGAAAAATCTCCACACCCACGTTTATATAAATTAATTGCTCAATCAGCATTAGAAGTTTTAGATTTAAATATGGCTGAAAAATCGTTTGTGAAATCAAATGATTATTATGGCATTCAATTAGTCAAACAATTAAGTGCAATGCCTGATAAAATCAAAGCTAGAGCTGAAGTAGCCGTTTATTTAAAACGTTTTGATGAAGCAGAAAATATTTATCGAGAAATTGATCGAAGAGATTTAGCATTAGATATGAGAAGAAAGATAGGCGATGATACCCGAGTTGTTCATTTATTACAAACCTATGGCGGAGGTAATGATCAATTAGTTCGTGATGCTTGGAACAGAATTGGCGAATATTATGCTGATCGTTTTAAATGGAAAAAAGCTGTTCAATATTTTCAACAATCGCGTGATATTGATCGCTTAGTTGAATGTTATTATAGATTAGAAGATTTTAATAATTTAGCCAAATTACGTTTAGATATTGCCGATGGATCCCCGTTATTAGTTTCTTTAGCTAGTAGATTTGAATCTGTTGGTATGTATGAAGAAGCAGTTGATTGTCATTTACGTAGTAATAACCCTAAAGCAGCAGTTGATTGCTGTATTGCATTAAACAGATGGGACAAAGCATTGGAATTAGCAGAGGCTCATGATTTCCCACAAGTGGAGGGTTTATTACAACGTTATGCATCAAAATTAGTATCTAATGATAGATATTTAGAAGCAGTTGAATTATATCGTCGTGCTAACAAACCAACCGAGGCAGCACTTTTAATAGGTGAAGTTGCTGATATTGCAGCTCGCAAAGATGTGAAACCATCATTAGCGAAGAAATTACATGTTTTAGCTGCATTTGAAGTGGAAAGACATCGTAAACGTACTATGGATTTAGCAACACAAGCCATTACAGTTGGTGGTACTATTGCGCAAACAACTGCTGCCACATTAGAAACATTAATGATGACTAATTTAGATACACAAACAGGTGCTGGTGTAACATTAGGCACAACAACAGTTGGAAAGAAAGCAAGTAAGGCATTTGGTAATGCATGGCGTGGTGCTGCTGCATATCATTTTTATATGCTGGCTCATCGTCAATTATATGCTGGTAATACTGATGCTGCTATGCGTACATCAATTAAATTATGTGAATATGATGATATTATCGAACCAAGAGCTGTTTATTCATTACTATGTATATCATCATTACGGGCAAAATTTTATGGTGTATGTAGTAAAGCATTTGTGAAATTAGAAACATTATCAAATGGTATAACGGATGCTATAAGAGATGAAATACAAACATTAGCCGTACACATATTTGTTCAACATTCACCAGTAGATCCTGCACCATTGCCAGAAGTGTATATGAAATGCTTAGAATTAGGTAAATCATTTAAAGCTTGTGTTGTCACGGGTCGTGCAATACAAGAATCAGCTTCATTTATGTGTAAAACATGTAGACATTCTATGTTAGAAGCAGAAAAAGGTAATTTAGTCAATTGTCCGTTATGCCATTCATCATTAAATGCCACCGAAAGTAATACGAAAAATATTGACAAGTTAGGAGGTTCATCATTAGCAAGTGTAATGGCCATATAAAAAAGGTTACTTTCATACTAAATATATTTTAAGATATTTTGTTAATATATTACAACAAATTTTTTTTATTATTTACCTTTTCGTAATATATCTTCTGCATATTTTGTAACTGGTGGCATCGTATCAGTAAAATAAAACCCATTTTCTCTTTCCCATGCTTCTTGAAATAATTTAATCATTTCACTTTTCGCATCTTCGGCTGAATTCACTGGATGTCTAAATCCTACACGATATTCGTCAGTTAAATCACCTGTTTTAACTCTTAAATCAACACCCAAACGATCCACAGCCTGCAACCTAACAATATCCACATTATTTAAACCTAAGAAATGTTTGCATAATAAATATAATTCTCCTTGTTTTTCTACATTAATACGAGATAACATATTTGACACTTCTTGGGCTAAAACATCAGGACGTGCGAGTTCATACTCCACCACATCAACCCATGTTGCCATAACACCAAAACCACCACTAAAATAAATTTTTTCTGGTTTAATTTTATAAAATTTAAATTTTGGAGAATCAACAATTTGTTCAGCGTATTGATGTACTAATGTAAATGCTAATTTCAATGGATTTAATTCTTCATCTTTAATATTTTCAACTTTACCAATAACAGTTACTCTACTTAATGCAGCAGCAGCTTGATCTTGTTTTGATCGTGGTAATTGACAAAATAACGATACTAAAGGATTCTTACTTATATTTATTGTATGTAATGATTGTTCACTTAATAATAATACTATTATATTTTTTGAGATAAGTAAGAATAAATTATAAATAAAGCAGTATAAATATATATACCTGGATGTCCATTCGTATCTAATATATAATCAACGTATGAACCAAATGGTGCACCATTCACTTCTTCCATTACGGATGTCGTACAAAGTGTGCCCGAGGTACATACATGAGTTATTGTTCTTGCTTTATCTGTTATACTTGGTCGTATAACTTGTTCTAATCCTAGAAACAATTGAATGAGTTTATTTACTATCTAAGTATTATAATAATTTAGTACCTGGTACAGCTGTGTATTTTTCTCTTTTCACATCACTCTCTGAACTTAATGATGATTTTAAATTATTGATTTTTAATCTTTTGTTGATTCTATTTACTTGGAATGCTTTTGCTAATGCACATACGCATAATAATAGCAGTAGCACCTTTGATTAAGTAATAGTAATGAGTAAAAGAATAAATAGAATGATATGAACATATCAAAGTGAAGTAAAAAGTTATATAACTGAGTCATAGATTGATTAAGTTAGTGAGTGAAGTAAAAATACGTGCGTGGGTATATTATATTTTATTGAGTAAGTAAGCGGGTGAGTGCGTAAGTGAGCGAGTAAGCAAGTAAACGAGTCGGCAAGTAAGTGATTGATTGAGTGATTGAGTAATTAAGTGAATGAATAACCTTCATTGGCGCCTTCATCAAGTCGTCGCTAATGATTGCATCACCGTCCTTGATTCAAGAGGGCCGGGAAAACACTACAATCAAAATTGCAAAGTATGTTTTAATTTTACTCAATTAAAAGAAATGTTTCATCCAAGTAATGGTTGTTACTACATTGTGGTCAATATTTTTTACTCATACACACACTAGATAAATTTTTAATTATAATTGTATAATATTAATGCAGTAATGTATGACTTCAGTGCAGTTTCAAGTTCGATTTTACTTATTTTCTTATAAGTGTTATTACTATTTTTATTTGTTTCAATTTAGAAGAGAAAATGACATTAAAAAATCATTGTCACCTCCAGGAAACTCAACTCGGCCCATTGCAATTATCATTCATGAATCTCATTTTCCATCACAAATTATCGAGTAAGGACTCTTGCTACCCCTTTCCATTCCTCCGAAACACTTAGTGGCAACAATCAATGCTGTATTCACTCATTTTTGCTCCGAAGTATATTTTTTCAGTTTAGGACCGCTTTTTTGCTTGCCCTAACCCAATAAATCGAATTTCATTTTTCCCGAGAATCCAACCACGAAGTCTGACCGAATCAGCATTATTTTGGTCGATTTGCGAGGAAGTAACTGGATATTCGCGAGTTTAGTCGGAGGCATCAAGACTTGTTAGTTTTTGTGCTTTAAACGATATTAAAAATGCATTGTTTTTATTTTTTAATATGTTTAGCATTGGTATATCATGTCAGTAGTGAGGTTACCGTTTTGCAACGACAACCACAAGTATTATATGATAAATCACCAAAATTAAGAATAAAAAGTTCAGGGTTTTCAGCTGTTGATGATCATGACATTTTGTTAGAATTAAATTCTGGTTATGATCTTAAAGCTGAGAAAGATTACACAGTTACTAAGGATCCAGAGTCCGAGGGACTTATATTAAAATTACTTGCTAATAGAAAGTGGGCTGATTTAACTGATAGAACTCCACCTGTTCAGTTGGTATTAACCTCAATAAAATTTTCTAGTAATCCAAACAAAAATGTTATGAGTGGTGATCCTATAATTCTTGCAAATATTTTACCTACACCATCTGTCAATGAAAATAATGATGTTATATTTATGACAGTTTCTAATGAATTGCGTATTAATGGTACTGGTTTTGTAGGAGCAAAAGAAGTTAATTTCTTCTTTGATCCACCACTTTACAAGGAAGTTGATTATGAAGATGTGTCAAAGTATCCATTAAGTACAAATCAAGTTGTATTACGCCTTCGTAGTAATTATGGATGGAGAGGTGAAAATGCTGAACCAGGACCACTTACTGTTATGGGTGTAGATACTGGTGGAGGACCTGTCAGACAAGGTGATTTTGGTGTTCGTGTAGCTGAAGTTCAAGCAAATCTTGAGTCACATGACATCAAAGTTGAGCCAACCTCTGATGTTCAATACGTATACAACGACGATCCTATTCTTAAAATTAAGGGAACTGGATTTAATGAACTTGGTACAACATTACGATTTGCTAATGGTATATTAGGTAAAGGTGTCAATTACACAACTACCAGTATTACTAGTGAAGTTATATCTTTGAAATTATCCCTCGGATCAAATTGGAGACGTAATGTTGATAACTTACCAGGTGTTTTAACTCTGTTAGCTGTCAATGGTGGTGATGGATATGTTGCCGTTGGTCCAATTAATGCTGCAAAAGGTAGAGATGTCGCAACCGTTTTTGAACGTCCTAAAGTATATCCTGGCACCAATGTTAAACTTTATCGTACTCACTCTCATGAGTTACATATTAGAGGTGCAGGTTTTACATCAAAATTTTTCAAACCACAAATTAAATTTTCACCTGATTTGAAACAAGATGTTGATTACGTGATTAATGTTATTGATCGCACAGATATGGAAATTACTTTATTAGATGGACAAGCCTGGAGATCATCACCTGGTCCGTTAAAAGTAGTCGCTGTTAATACTCGTGGCGATGCTGATGGTTGGGTATACTGTGACAGTGTCAATGGTGATGGTGTTCAAGTTGCTGAAGTCGTTGCCGATGTTGATTCAGAGAAAACTGGTGGTGTTGAAGTGTTCCCAATGGGTGTAAAAGTGTACCAGTCTGCATTACAAGAAACTATTCAAATTACTGGTTCTGGTTTTAAATCAGGCATGAAATTTGAGTTCGAACCAAAGTTAGTTGAAGGAGTTGACTATGATTTAGTGGTAGAGTCTAAAAATATTGCCAAGTTAAATTTAAGAGACAATAAAAAATGGCGTTCAGATCCTGGATTTATCATTGCTAAAAAGGTCAAAGTTGATGATAAAACATACAGTCTTGCAGCACCAGATGGTATTCGTATTGCAATCGTACTAGCTGATCCAAGTGTTAGTGCTGGAAATGATAATTTTCATGAAAGTCAGAGTAAAGTCATAGCCATTTTTGGTCATGGTTTTACCAACGTTGCCGATACCACTGTTACTCTTAGTCCAACGGATAAATTCTCATACAAAGTATTAGCTGTTCTTGAAGATACCATTCGTATCCAATTAAAGCAAGATAATGATTGGCTTCCTGATTTCTTATCATTAAATGATAAAGATGATAGTACTAAAGTACCATTGAAGATAACTAGTATCAATACTGGTGCTGGTGAAATCACATTCAATAATCCTATTACTATTGGTAACGTAGTTAAAGATCGTGAGGGTGTCACATGCGACGATACATGTGAATTTGCATTTGATGGTGTTTGTGATGATGGCACCACATCTGAATACTACTACTACTATTCTTACTACGGTTATTATATGGATGATGATTTTGGTGGATACTATGGATACTATGGTGAACAAGGCTATTACTATTATTATGGTGGCTATTATGTCTATGACGACTATTACATGCCAGATGATGGATATAGAGTATCAGCATGTGTACAAGGTACTGATTGCACAGATTGTGGCGGTGTTGATGCTATCGTCGATTACAGTCAACCTTTAGGCTCTGATAGTGAATATGATGCATGTGTCAATACATGTCCATATGCCCGTGATGGTGTTTGTGATGATCCACGTGGTGCAAATTACTGTAAGTTAGGTACTGATTGTCAAGATTGTGGTGTAGTAGGAGCTGATAATTTTACTCGTGCTGAAGACGATGGTTGGTGGGATGATGATGATGATTATTGGACATTCAATGATGGCAATTTCTTAGATCAAACCAAAGGCTTAGAAGCAAATCGTCATCGTGTTAAGGTATTTACTCAAACTGACAGTGCCGGACCAGCTGCCATGTTCCTTGTAGTTCTAGAAGGTATGGTTTATACAGTTGGTGCAATATTTGCTGCTGCTGTTTTATATCTAGGAATGCGTTGGTATAATGGACATAATCTACCATTTATGAATGCTTTTAATCCTGAAACAAATGCATTTCGCGATTTTGAAATGGCACCCACTAAAAGAATGCCAATTACACCCGATGTTATTAGAACATAATATACTATTGTAAATTCACATTATAATTTAAGTTTTTCTATAGTAACGAATCATATAAATAAACAGAGATATTTCAACAACTCTTTTTTCTTACTGGAAAGTCGTATATAGTGGCCGAGAAATTTGGTACCGGTTAAAAATTAGCCGGTACTTTCAAAAAAAAGCAGGAAATAAGAAGTTTAAAAATAGAGTACTTTTCTCATGGATTCTAGTATCAAAGCACTGACATTGCAGTCATTGCAGTCGTTCAAAGATGCGTGGCAAAAGGAGCACGACGAATGCGATCGCAGGGCTAAATATATTGCAGATTTGATTAATGAAATAAATGCTAGAGATAATGTAATTGATGTTGAAAATATTAAATCTCAATTAGGACTGGCATTGATGATACAAGGGGGTGGTAGAAACCCTTCAGTAGTACCAACTACGCTTGGTAAGATATTACCAGAGTCATTACAATTATTATGTTGTTTAAGAAGTGGTGATTCTTGGATTAGTGTATATCCAAGTAATAACAATGATACTAATCCAATAATTCATAGATTTGAAAACTGTACTACATTTGATAGTGTTGTTAGATCCTCTAAT
>JACCDO010561451.1_pt1 | contig 24477 bp, 17 predicted proteins | sample 7446101 | NCBI WGS metagenome assembly JACCDO01 (sample SAMN15323440, study PRJNA562643) | freshwater metagenome | isolation source: river surface water | place: USA:Blue River Watershed | collected 2017-08-16 | reverse complement strand
TTTCTCCCAACCCGCCCTACCCCAACCTCCGCCCCGAAATGAATATCCGACCCCTGCCCCTCGCCCTCGCATCCGCCCTTGTCATCGCCTCCGCCCTGTTCGCCGCGGAGCCCAAGCTCACGCCGCTCTTCAACGGCCGCGACCTCGCGAACTTCAAGTCGGAGGGCGCCGCGGAGTTCTGGCGCGTCAAGGACGGCGTGCTCATCGGCGAGAACAACGCCGCCCTCAAGGGCCACACGCTCCTGACGCAGAAGGAGTACGGCGACTTCGTGATCGAGTTCGACTCCCGCTGGAAGGGCACCACGCCCCGCGGCGTCGATACCGGGGTCGAGATGCGCAAGCCGCGCATCCAACTGCAGCTCGGCGTCTCCGGCAGCCTGCGGGTCGACATGACCGGCTCGTTCTACACCGGCGGCAAACCCGCCTACCCGGAGGCCGGCCAGGCCAAGGACGCGAAGAAGCTGCTGAAGCCCGAAGGCGAGTGGAACACCTTCCGCATCCAGGCAAAGGGCAACACCTTCACCTGCTGGATCAACGGCACCAAGGCCTCGGAGTACACCGACGCGAAGTTCTCCGGCGCCGCCCCGCTCGGCCTGCAAATCCACGGCAACGTCGTCATGAAGTGCGAATTCCGGAACGTCCGGATCGCCGAACTCTGAGCCTCGACTCCCGCCCGCGCGCGGCGGCCGGCGCGGCTCCAAGCCCTTTCCGGATGAAATCCCTCCGCTCCGCCGCCGCCTGCCTCGTCCTCCTCGTCGCCTCCTCCCGCGCGGGAGCCGCGGGGGAACCGCCGCCCGATGCCGTCTTCACCGGCGGCAAGGTGCTCACCGTCGACGCCGGCTTCACCGTCGCCGAGGCCTTCGCCGTGCGCGCGGGACGCATCGTCGCCACCGGATCCTCGGCGGCGATCCGCGCCCTCGCCGCGCCGGGCCGCACCACCGTGTATGAACTCGGCGGGCGCATGGTCCTGCCGGGGCTGATCGACTCCCACGTGCATGCGCCCGCGGCGGCGATGTTCGAGCACGACCACGAAGTGCCCGACATGGAGACGATCGCCGATGTGCTCGCCTACATCGAGGCGCGTGCGCGCGTCGTGCCGCCAGGGCAATGGATCCAGACCTCGCAGGTGTTCATCACGCGGCTGAAGGAGTCGCGTTACCCGACACGCGCGGAGCTCGACGCCGCGGCGCCCCGTCACCCGGTGAACTTCCGCACCGGGCCCGACAACATGCTGAACTCCCTCGGGCTGAAGCAGTGCGGCTTCGACCGGAACTTCACCGTGACCGACGGTGGCCAGGGCCTGCTGGAGAAGGACGCCGGCGGCGAACCGACCGGCCTCGCGCGCGGCCTGCAGCGTTTCATCCGCACACCCGGCCCGCGCGCCGCCACCGCTGATGAGCAGCAGGCGCGGCTGAAGGCGCTGCTCCGCGACTACAACCGCAGCGGCTTCACGACCGTGGCCGACCGCGGCGCGAGCGCGGGCTCGATCGCACAGTACGCGCGCCTCCGCGCGGAGGAGGGCCTGACGACCCGCGTCGCGCTCTCGCAGACCTTCCCCACGGTGGGACCGCTCGCCTCGATCCTCACCGCGATCGACCAGATCGCCGAGAGCCCTTGGCGCGGCGGAGACCCCTGGCTGCGCCTGATCGGCACCAAGATCTGGCTCGACGGCGGCATGCTCACCGGCAGCGCCTACATGACGAAGCCCTGGGGCCGGAATGAGAACTACGGCATCCGCGACGACACCTACCGCGGCGTGCTCAACGTGCCCGGCGACCGCCTGCGGGCGATGATCCGCCGCGTCGCCGGCCACGGCCTGCAGTTCACCGCGCACACCGTCGGCGACGGGGCGAGCGAGGAACTGCTCGCGGCCTACGCCGAGCTCGCGCGCGAACGCCCGGCCGGCGACCTGCGGCTCTGCATCTCGCATTCCAACTTCATGACGCCGGAGACCGTCGCCGCCGCCGCGCGGCTCGGCGTGGCCATGGACATCCAGCCCATCTGGCTGTACCTGGACGCCCGCACGCTCGTCGCGCAATTCGGCTACGAGCGCCTGCGTTGGTTCCAGCCGCTGCGCAGCATCCTCGCGGCCGGCGGCGTGCCGGGCGGAGGCTCCGACCACATGCTGAAGATCGGCGACCTGCGCGCCATCAACCCGTACAATCCGTTCCTCGGGATGTGGACGACGATCACGCGCCGCGCCAAGTGGCACGACGGGCAGCTGCACCCGGAGGAGGCGCTCACGCGGCGGCAGGCGATCGAGTTCTACACGCGGCTCAACGCGCGGGTGATCCTCTGGGACGCCGAGATCGGCTCGCTCGAGCCCGGCAAGCGCGCCGACTTCATCCTCGTCGACCGCGACCTGCTGGAGTGCCCCGTCGATGACCTGCGGCACACGCGCGTCCTCGAGACTTGGGTCGACGGCCGGCGCGTGCACGGCCCGGGCGGCTGATCAAACCGACCAGCCGTCGACCCGGCTTCAGGGCGGGAGCCCCCGCCCTCCCCTGGGCACCCGCGACTCCGCGTGTTCCGCGGAACGCGGCCGCCTCGCCGCGGTTCCCCGCCGTTTTCCGAGCACCCGTGTTTCGGGTATCGGGCGCCGTGGAATACGGGCTCCTCAGCGGGCGGAGTGGGCGCGCCCGGCGGAGCCCGCCGGCGCAACCACCATGAATCCCACCCGACCGCTCCTCCTCCTGACGTCTCTCCTCGCCGCCGCCGCGGCAACATCCTCCGCGGCGCGAGGCGAGGATCCCCGCGCCGCAATCCACGCGCTGCGCACGGAGATCGTCCGCCATGATGAACTCTACCACCGCCGGGACACGCCTGCGATCAGCGACTCCGACTACGATGCCCTGCGGGAGCGCCTCGCGCGGCTTGAGCGGACCCACCCCGCGGCGGCGGCCGACGCCGGCGGCGACCTGCCGCCGGTACCCGACGATCGTACCGGACGCCTGCCCGAGGGCGCCCACCGCACGCCCGTCCTCAGCCTCGCCAAGGCCGCCACGCCGTCGGCCCTGCGCGCCTTCCACGCGCGGCTTGCGCGACGCTTCGGGACCGAGGACCTCGCCTACGTCGTCGAGCCGAAGTATGATGGGATTGCCGTCAGCCTGACCTACGAGCGGGGCCGGCTCATCCGCGCGCTCACCCGGGGCGACGGCCGCAGCGGCGAGGACATCACGGCCCGGGTGCGCGCCCTGGCCGGGGTACCGGCCCGCCTGCGCGGCGACGACGCGCCGGACTTCATCGAAATCCGCGGCGAGCTCCACGTCCCGTTCGCGGAGTTCGCGCGGGTCAACGCGGCCCGCGCCGCGGCGGGACGGCAGCTGTTCGCCCATCCCCGCGCCCTGGCAGCGGGACTCGCCCGCCGCCTCGACGAACCGCCACCAGAGGAAGCGGACGCCCTGCGGCTCGTCTGTTTCAGCACCGGCGCGTGCGAGCCGCCCGCGGCGCTCCCGGGCCGCCAGCACGAGCTCCCGGCGCGCCTTCGCTCATGGGGCCTGCCCGCGCTCGCGGATGGCCGGCCCGTGCGCGGCGCCGGGGCACTGCTCGCAGCGGTCGAAGCAGCCGGAATCGCCCGGGCGTCGTGGTCCTTCCCAACCGACGGCGTCGTCGTGAAGCTCGACTCCCGCGCGCTGCAGGCGGCGGCCGGCGAGGGTGCTGACGCGCCGAGGTGGGCCGTCGCTTACAAGTTCGCCGCCGAGTCCGCGGAGACCCGTCTGCTCGGTATCACCGTGCAGGTGGGCAAAACCGGCGCGCTGACCCCGGTGGCGGAACTCGATCCGGTCGAGGTGGGCGGCGTCACCGTCTCCCGCGCCTCACTCCACGGGCGCGGTACCCTCGCGCGCATCGACGCGCGCGTCGGGGACGTCGTGCGCGTCGGACGCGCCGGCGACGTCGTGCCGTCGATCGTGGGCGTCGACCTGGACCGACGGCCGCCGGAGGCGAGGCCGTTCCTGCTGCCCGCCGCTTGTCCGGAATGCGGAACACCCGTCATCGACGACCCGGAGTCGGGCGCGATGCGTTGCCCGGCGGAGCTGTGTCCGGCCCGCGTACGCCGGCGGCTGGAGCATTTCGCCTCGAAGTCCGGCGTGGATATCGAGGGGCTCGGCCCGGTGCTGATCGGTGCGCTGGTGGCGAACGGAGCGCTCAGGAGGGCGGCCGACGTCTACGCCCTGCGGCGCGAGGACCTGCTGGCGGCGGGCAGCGGGGCGGCCGAGCGGCTGCTCGCGGCGATCGCGCGCAGCCGCTCGGCGGAAGCCTGGCGGTTCATCGCCGGCCTCGGCGTGCCCCGGATCGGCGCCTCCGCGGCCCGCAAGCTGGTCGGGCGCCACGGCACGCTTGAGGCCGTCGCGGCGGCAGATCCGCGGCTGCGCGAACCGCTCGGGGCGCTGCTACGCGCGGGAATCAGTCCCGTGGCAGAGGGGACGGTGGGCGGACCGCTGCAGGGAAGGACCCTCTGCCTGACGGGAGCGCTGGCGGGCCTGACCCGGGCGGAGGCGACGAAACGGATCGAGGCCGCCGGCGGCCGCGTCACGGGATCCGTGGGGCGCGGCACCGACTACCTCGTCGCGGGAACGGCGCCGGGGGCGAAGCTCGCCGAAGCGCGGACACGCGGCGTGAAGGTCATCGGGGAAGGAGAATTCATGGCGCTGCTGGGAGGGAAATGACATGATCTCCGCCGACCCGCACTGCCCCGCCGCGCTCGCGCAACTGGAGCTCAACCGCCTCGCCGCGCGCGTGACGGTGGCCTGCCTCGACCTGCACCGTGAGCTGGGGCCCGGCGCCCCGCGCCGCCTTTATGAAGAGGCGCTCATCTTCGAGCTGGACTGCGCAGGAATCGCCTCGCGCCGCCGCGTCGAGTGGCTCGTGCGCCATCGCGGCGTGCGGCTCAACGCGCGGGTGGCGGTTGATCTCCTCGTGGAGGAACTCCTTGCGCTCAACCTCGTCGCGGCGGGTGAGGACCGGCGCACGCGCGAGGGCTGCCTCCGGGTCTTTGTGCGCAGCGCCGGGCTTCCCCTCGGCCTGCTGGTCGACATCCAGACGCCCCGGGCCGAGCGGGTGGTCTCGACCCTCGCGCCGGAGCGCGCGACGTCCCCCGAGCCACGCGGACCGTCCGCTTGACGAACGCGGGCCGCGGCGCGGCGGTTTTCGCTTGGTCGCGGACGCGCGCCGCGGCTACACGTCTTCCTTCACCCGAGCCAACCCATGAAGTTTCCCGAACAGTTCACCGTCATCTCCGACGAGGTCTCGCAAGACCTCCCCGATCTCGTGCGCTTCGCTAAGGAGTTCAACCTCCCCGGCTACGAGCTGCGCAGCATGTTCGGACGGGCCTTCAAGGACCTCACGCCCGCCGACATCAAGGAAGTAGGGAAGGTCGCGCGCGGTGAGGGCTGGCGGATCTTCGGGTGCTCCTCACCGGTGTTCAAATGCGACATCGACGACGCGGCCGCCGTCCGCGCCCACCAGGACGAGTTCCGCCGCAGCCTCGGCGTCGCCCAGGAACTGGATTGTGACCTGATCCGCGTCTTCACCTTCCTGCGTCGTTCGCCGGCGGACAACGCCGCGTTGACGCCGCGTGTGGTCGAGGAGCTGCGGCGGCTGGACGCGATCGCCGGAGCAGCGAAGGTGCGGATCGGCGTCGAGAACGAGCACAGCTGCATCCTTGGCACGGCGCTCGAGGCCGCCGAGATCATCCGCGACCTTCCGGCCCCCCGCTTCGGGATCGTCTGGGACCCGTGCAACGTCCTCTACGTGCCCGGCGCGCCGCAGGACCCGACGGCTGGTTACGACGCAATCCGCGACCGCGTGCACCACATCCACGTGAAGGACTCCCGCCGCGTCACGCCGAAGCCCGGCGGGCTGCAGGCCGCGGCGACTCCCGTGGGCCTCGGCGACGTGGGCTGGAAGGCGCACCTCGCGCAGATCCGGCGCGGCGGCTACGCCGGCAACTTCTCCCTCGAGACGCATTGGCGCGTCGTCCAGATCGACGAGAAGGACCTCCACCTCCCGGCCGGCTACGGATTCTCCCGTGGCGGCGTCGAGGCCTCGCGCGTCTGCCTGCACAACCTGCGCGAGTTGCTGCCCACCGCCTGAACGGGCGGCCGGGCCGCGGCGTCAGCGCCGCAGCGCGCGGTCGGCGTGGTCGAGATACCGCGCCCAGTCGTACGGCATGATGTCGTGCTTGCCGGTACGGATGTGATAGGCCACGCCGTCGCCGAACAGGGGCTCGTTGACCGCGGGCATCGCCGCCGCGCCAAGGCCGCGGCGCCCGTGCAGCGCGTAGACCGGGCCGGCGTGGAGCGCCGCGAGGAACTCGCCGCGGGGATCGGCCCAGCGGTCGTCCTCCGCGCTGGCGACGTGCACCGCCCGCGGTGCGACCAGCGCGATGAGCTGGTGCTGGTCGACCGGCAGCGCCGCCTCGCGGCGGTTGTAGGCGCGGAAGTGGCGCGCGAACCAGAACGGGAAGGACGTGTTGATCCGCTCCACGTTCTCCCCGTACACGCGCATGCTGAGCGCCGCGCCGCCGCAGCCGGAGTTGTTGGAGATGACCATCGCGAAGCGCTCGTCCTGCGCCCCCGCCCACAGCGCCGTTTTGCCGAGGCGCGAGTGACCGTGCACCGCCACACGGGACGCATCGATCTCGGGGTCGGCGGCGAGCACGTCGAGCGCGCGGCTGAGGCCCCAGGCCCAGATGCCGATCGAGCCCCAGGCGTCGGGCGCGCGTTCCTCGACCCCGCCGGTGTTGAACAGCGCGCCGACGTCGCGGCCGAGACCCTCGGGGCGGTCCTCGCAGACATCGCCGTAGTAGACGGTCGCGGTGGCATAGCCGCGGGCCACGACCGTTTCCACGTTCCAACGCGACGCATGCACGCCGCGCGTGCCCTCGGTCGCGCGGTTGTCGACTACCTTGAACTCCGGGTTGGTTCGCATCCAGGCGCGCGAGAGCGTGATGCCCGGGTCGGCGTTCACGCACTGGTTGCCGTAATAGTTGTAGCCGAGGAAGGCCGGCCACGGGCGACGGGCCTTGGCGTCACCCGGCGGCTGGTAGACCAGCAGGTGCATCTTGGGTCCGTCCTTCCGCGCGGTGAACCACACGGTGATCTCCTTGCGCACCGCCTTGCCGCCGAGCGCCGCGCGGTCGACCGAGGTCGTTTCCCAATGCATGCCGGCCGGGCGGCCCGCCGGCGTGCGACCATAGACTTCGCGCGAAAACAGCTCGAGCAGTTCCAACCGGCGCTTCCGCCACGCCGCGACGTCGCGCACCGGAGAGCCGTCCGCGGCGACCAGCGGATCGGGCAGCGTGTAGGCCGGCACCTTGGACTCGTCGTAATTGATCGGGATCTCGGCCTTCGGGGCGGCGGCGGCGGCCAGCGCGGGGATCAGGAATGAAACGAGCAGGGGCGGCATCAGGTTCATCGAACCAAGCTGGCCACCGCCCGCGCCGGGATCAATGCGCGGCTCCCGCCGGCCGGCCCGGCCGCGACCGCTACCCCTTCAGGCCCTGCCGCACCATCGCCACGGCGATCGCGGCGAGCAGCATCGAGATGATTTTCGAGATCGCGCGCAGGCCGGTCGCACCGATGCGGCGGGCGAGCGCTTCGCTGTAGGCGAAGGCGAGCACGACGAGGCCGAGGTTCACCGCGAGCGCGGCAAGGGTCAGGCCGACCCCATGAGTCTGGGCGAGGAGCAGGAGCGTGGCGATCAACGCGGGGCCGGCGATCAGCGGCATCCCGAGCGGCACCACGCCGAAGTCATCCGGCAGCTTCTCCGGCTCGCCGCCGGGATGCACCAGGTCACGCGCCGCCAGCATGAAGAGGATCAGGCCGCCCGCGACCTGGAAGTCCGTCACGGAGATGCCGAGCGCGCGGAAGATGCTGGCCCCGAGGAAGAGGAACAGCAGCGCCACCCCGCCACCCGTCAGGGTAGCCTGCCGCGCAATCCGCTGCCGGCGCTCGGCCGCCATCCCCTGCCCCAATCCGAGGAAGATCGCCGCCAGCCCCACGGGGTCGATCGCCACGAACATCGGGATGAAAGCCTGCAGGAAGCGCGAAAGCACGTCGGCCATGCGCCGAGCCTACCACCGGCGCCAAACGCGGCAAGCGGCCTCACCGGAGCCGACTCCCTCCCAAGGGGAGGAATCCATCGGCAACTTCCTGCCTCGGCTCCGACCCTCCGAACCTTCCCTTCCCCGGGGGCAACGCGGGCTTGCGCCTCCGGTGACGGCGGTTCCCCTTTCCCCATGGCCGAAAAGAAACGCCCCGCCTCCGCCGAGAGACCCGCGCGCTCCGGCGCCGACCGCAAGTCCAACGCCGGCAGCACCCCCGATCCCTGGGAAATGTGCGCCCGCCTCGACCACGGAGCCGACCGCAGCTTCGCGTGGAGCGTGCGCGAGCAGGTGATCGACTCCGCTCCCGAGGACCGCGCCCGCATCGAGGACCAGCTGCTCAAGTCCCTCGCCCTGCCCGGACTCACCGAAGCCGGGCGCGCCTTCCTCTGCCAGATGCTCGCGCTGGTCGCGTCCGCCAAGAGCGTCCCGGTGCTCGCCGCCCTGCTCAAGGACCCCAAGGCCAGTGACGACGCCCGCTACGCCGTGCAGCAGATCGCCGGCCCCGAGGCCGCCGCCGCGCTCCGCGAAGCCCTCGGCTCGCTCTCCGGCGCACCCAAGGCCGGCGTGATCGGCAGCATCGCCCACCGTCGCGACACCACCGCCCGGCCCATCCTGGCCGGCATCAAGGAAAACCCCTCCGAGGCCCCCGTCGTCCGGGAAGCCGCGGCCCGCGCCCTCGCCCACCTCAGCTGAGCCACCGCCCATGAATCCGACCTCGCTTCCCGTCAGCCGCCGCCGCTTCCTCCGCAACTCCGGGCTCGCCACGGCCGCCGCCGCCGCGCCCCTCATCCTGCCCTCCGGGTTGCGCGGCCAGAACGCCCCGAGCCGCAAGATCACCGTGGGCATCGTGGGCTCCGGCAACATCGCCGACAGCCATTACGGCGCGCTCCTCGGCGAGGAGAACGTGCGGATCCTCGGCGTCTGCGACGTCGACCGCGAACGCCGCGAGGAAGGCGCCGCGCGCGTCAACCAGGCCTACGGTAACAAGGACTGCCGCGCCCACGCCGATTTCCGCGAGCTGAACCGCCGCGGCGACATCGACACGGTCTTCGTCTGCACGCCCGACCACTGGCACGCGCTCGTCGCGATCGACGCGATGCGCAACGGCAAGGACGTCTACATCGAGAAGCCCATGACCCTCACGATCGAGGAGGGCCGCGCCGTCGTCGCCGCCGCGCGGAAGCACAACCGCGTCGCGCAGCACGGCACGCAGCACCGCTCGATGAAGCGCTTCCACGATGTCGCGGAGTTCGTCCGCAACGACGGCCTCGGCAAGCTGCACCGCATCGAGTGCTTCATCCCGCCGAACAACCGCCATTGCGGAGCGACGTGGACGCCCGAGCGCGTGCCGGAGGGACTCGACTGGGACATGTGGCTCGGGCCCGCCCCGTGGCGCCCGTACAGCTCGCTCGGCTGCCACTACAACTTCCGCTTCATCTCCGACGCCGCCTACGGCCAGGTGACCAATTGGGGCGCGCACTACCTCGACATCGGCCAGTGGGCGATGAACGCCGACGCCGGCGGCCCCGTCGCGGTCGAGGGTCGCGGCGAATTTCCCAGCTCGGGGCTTTTCACCAACGCCACCAAGGTCGACTTCACCGTGCGCTACGCCAACGGCGTCCCGATGCACTGCCGCACGCGTTACGAGGGCGGCGGCACCTCCCGGTTCGTCGGCGAGCGCGGCTGGCTCGACATCTCCCGGAACAAGATGACCGCCTCGAGCCCTGAGCTGCTGCGCGAAATGCAGGCGCCCGGCAAAAAGGTGCAGCTCGAGCTGAGCAACAACCACCACGACAACTTCTTCGACTGCGTGCGCTCACGGCGGACGCCGATCGCCGACGTCGAGATCGGCCACCGCACGACGACCGTCTGCAACCTCGGCCAGATCGCGATGGTGCTCGGCCGGCCGCTCAAGTGGGACCCGGTGAAGGAGGAGTTCGTCGGCGACGCCATGGCGAACCGCCTCCGCGGCCGCGCGATGCGCTCGCCCTGGTCGCTCGCCTGAGGCGGTCCGCGCGGCCGCATCGCGCCCTCCGATCCGATGCCGTCTTCTCCGCACGTCGCCGATGACGCACTGCCGCCGTTGCCCGCCGAGCCGCGGCCCGGCCGTTACCGACACTACAAGGGCCGGGAGTACCTCGTGATCGGGATCGCGCGCCATTCCGAAACGCTCGGTGCGCTCGTCGTCTACCAGGCACTCTACGGCGAGCGCGGTCTGTGGGTCCGACCTGCGGCGATGTTCGTCGAAACCGTGGAGGTCGGCGGGCGAAGCTTCCCCCGCTTTGCGCGGATCGGTGACGCCTGAGTCGATGCGCGTCCTGCTGGCCTTCGACAAGTTCAAGGATGCCCTCGGCGCAGCCGAAGCCTGCGCCGCCGCCGCGCGCGCCCTCGCCGCCGCCCGGCCAAACTGGACCCTCGATTCCTGCCCGCTCGCCGACGGCGGCGAGGGCTTCGGTTCAATCCTCACCGGCGCCGCGGGGGGGGAGATCGTACGATCCGAGGTCACGGGTCCGCGCGGACGCTCCGTCGAGGGAGTATTCGGCCTCGTGCCCCTCGCCCGAATTCCCTCCCCGGCCCGCGCGCTGCTGCGGCTCCCGGAACTCCCACCCGACGCCCGCATCGCCGTGATCGAGATGGCGTCCGCCTCCGGGCTGGCACTGCTCGCCGCGGCGGAACGCGACCTCTGGCAGACCACCACGAAAGGCACGGGCGAATTGATGCGGCTCGCCGCCGCATGTGGCGCGGCCGCGATTGTTCTCGGGATCGGCGGCAGCGCGACCAACGACCTGGGACTTGGCGCCCTCGAGGCGCTCGGCGTGGAGTTTCTCGATTCCCTTGGCGACCGCGTTTCACCGCCGGTCCCCGCCCGCTGGGGGCGGATCGCGCGGATCGCAGGCCACCTCAAGCCAGGACTTCCACCCATCCGCATCGCCTGCGACGTGAACAACCCCCTGCTGGGCCCGCGTGGCGCCGCCGCCACCTACGGGCCGCAGAAGGGCCTGCGACCCGGCGACCTCGCCCGGCTCGACCACGAAGGCGCGCGGCTCGCGCTGATGCTCTGCGCGCGCTTCGGCCGGACGGATGCACTCATGGATACCCCGGGCACGGGGGCGGCGGGCGGCATTTCGTTCGGCCTGATGGCCGCGGGAGGCGCCGAACTGCTGCCCGGCTTCGACCTGGTCTCGGCCTGGCTGGATCTGGAGGCGCGGCTGGCGCGGGCCGACCTCGTCCTCACCGGCGAAGGCCGTTTCGACGACGGTTCCCTGCAGGGCAAGGGCCCGGGGGCGGTCGCGGCGCGCGCCCTCGCGCTGGGCAAGCAGGTGCACGTGTTCGCCGGGCGCACCGCGGTCGCGCATCCGCCTCCCGGCCTGGAGCTGCACTCGATCACGCCCGAAGGCACGCCGCTGGAGGAGGCTTTGTCACTCGCCGCGGAATTCCTGCAGCAAGAGGTGCAGGCGGCCTTCGACTGAACCGCGGCCCCCGCTCCCGGCACCTCAACGCGCGCCGGGCCGGCGAAGTTCGGCGGCTCGTTCGAGCCGCGCGAGCGCCTCGGCGTTTCGTCCGAGCGCGCGCAAAACCTGCGCGAACTGCTCGTGCATCTCCGGCACGTCCGGACGCAGCCGGATCGCCTCCTCGAAGTCGCCGACGGCCTCGGCGGGACGCCCGGCATTCACCCGCGCGATGCCGAGCCGCCCGCGCAGATCGGCCTCCGCCGGGGCAAGCTTCACCGCCGCCTCAAACTGGGTGACCGCGTCCTGCCAGCGCCCGATCGCGCCAAGGGAGTTGCCCAGGCTGACGCGGGCCGCGGTCATCCGCGGGGCCAGTCGCACCGCCTGGGAAAAGGCCACCACGGCCTCGCGGTCGCGGCCCGCCTGGCCCAGGGCGGAGCCGAGGTTGAGGCGGGCGTCGGCGGAATCCGGCATGAGCTCCGCCGCGCGGGCGAAGTGCGCCACCGCCTCGGCCGGAGATCCCGCCGCCGCCAGCGCGCGGCCCGCAAGACCCCGCACCGCCGGATCCGCGGGAGCGAGTGCGACCGAGCGCCGGATGACGGGCAGACCCTCGGCGGGCTGGCCGGAAAGCACCAGCGCCAGTCCCAGCCCGGCCAGCGCGTCAGGAAAATCCGGCTGGAGCCGCGAGGCCTCCCGATGCCGCGCGACGGCTTCATGCGGCCGGCCCGCGGAGCGGAGCGCGTGACCAAGATTGTTCAGCGCAGCGACATTGCGGGGATTCGCGCGGAGCGAGTCCTCGAAATGACGGATCGCGCCGGCAGTATCACCTGCATCAGCCAGCTCCACCCCTAGGCTGTTGTGCGCTTCGGCGTGGGTGGGATCGGCCGCGAGTGCGCGACGGAAGTTCTCCCGCGCCTCCGACGTTCGACCCAGACGGCGCTGGGCGGTGCCGAGGTTGTTCAGGATGTCGGCCCGCGCCGGGGCAAAGGCGGCCGCCCGCTCCAGCGCCACCAGCGCCTCGGCGTCGCGCCCGAGCTGGAGCAGCGCGCCACCGAGGTCGTTGTAAGCATCGAAGTCGTCGGGCTTGATCCGCGTGACGTGAGAAAAGGTCGCGACAGCCTCCTCGAGGCGCCCCGCCTTCACATAGGTGTCGCCGAGGTTCAGCCATGCCATGATTGCGCCGGGATTGTCGGCCAGCGTCGCGCGCCAGAGCGTCTCGTTGTCGCGGTATTCCCGCGCCTCGCGAGAAGTGAGGAAGGCTGGAACGGCAAGCAGGGCCGCCGCGCCCACGGCGCGCGGCAAGGCACCGTGGCGGCTGGTCGCACCAGCGAGGGCGGAGGCGACCAACGCGAGCGGGGCCATGCTCGCGAGGTACTGGAAATGGTCGCCGACGAACGAGTACCGGAAGAAGTAGACGTTGAAAAATCCCAGCACCGGGAAGAGCAGCGCGCCGAAGCAGGCGGCGGCGAGGAAGCAGGCCGCGTAGGAGGGACGACGCCGGCCCAACCAAAGCATGCCGAGCAAGGTGGTGACGCCGATCAGCGGCAGGAAGGCCCCGGGGCCATCGGCCGCGATGCGCCAGCGCGGGTAGATGAACGTGAGCGGTTCCGGCCAGGCCAGCTTGCCGAGGTAGAATGTGATCGCGCGGCCCGCGATGACCAGCCGCTCCGGAAAGGTCTGGCCCCATTCGGGCCCGAGCGCGCCGGAGTTGTGGCGCTGTTCCCAGATGGTCCAGGCGGCCGCGACGGCCGACAGGGTCAAGAACGGCGCGAGCGGCAGCCACTCACGCCACTCCAGCCGGCGTGATTTCCACCACCCGAGCAGCCCGAGCACGACCGGAAGCATCACCGTCGAGGGCTTGCTGAGGATGGCCAGCAGGGCGCAGCCCAGCGCGGCCCAGTACCAGCGCATGCGCCCTCCACCCGGCGCCGTCCCCAGCCAACGGAGATGGCAGAGGATCGCCGCGAGGAAGAAGACGGCGGACTGCGTGTTCTTCAGTTCGCAGATCCAGGCGACGGACTCCGCCTGCACGGGATGGACGGCCCAAAGGGCCGCGCCGAGCCAGGCCCCCGGCACCCGGAGCCGGACGAGGACACGCCAGAGCAGGAAGGCGGCGCCGAGGTGGCAGGCGAGCGTCACGAGCCGGTAGCCCAGCGGCTCAAGACCCCACGCCGCATGCTGCAGCCAGAAGCTGGTGAGTGTGAGGGGAAAGTAGTTGGCGCGGGCGCTGGTCCAGATCTCCTTCAGCCCGAGCGGGCCGATGATCGTCGGGTTGGCGGTGATATGCAGATCGTCGTCCCACAGGAAACCGCCGTCCAGCGAGCCGGCGTAAGTGAGCACCAAGGCGGCCGCCAACCCGGCCGCGGCCACGGCGGCTTGGAGACGGGTCTGCTTGGCGGTGGATTCCACGGCGGGGTGAGCGCAGCGCGGAGGCGCCAGTCGGGCCAACAAAAAGCGCCGGCTCCACGGGGGAGCCGGCGCACGAGGCGGCAGAGCCGCCGGGAATCAGAACATGCCCTTCAGGCCGAACACCCAATTGGCACCGTACTCCTGCAGCTGGCGCAGGGCGCGCTGCTGCCCTTCCACGACCCCGGGAGCCGTGTGGTACCAGAGCACGGGCTTGCCGGTGATGTTTCGGATCTGGGTGTAGAAGGTCATGCGTTGGTTGATGCGCCAGTTCAAAGACACGTCGAACTGGGTGATCTCCCCCTGGTATTGGCCGTACGTGGTGCTGTCGGGCGTGTCGGGCCGCCAGACCATGCCGACGGAGCCGTTGAAGCGCTTGTAGGCGTAACCGAGGCGCGAGGATACGCGGTATGGAGCGAGGTTCGCGCGGCGGCGGTCGGCGTAGGCGCGCGAGAAGGCCACGTTGAAGTTGAGGCCGCGCAGGTACTCGCTGGGCAGGAAGCCGAGCGTCTGGTTGTAGGCCAGATCCATCGACCGGAACGTCTGCTCATCCGGGCTATTGATCGTGGTGCGGAACGTGTACGGCGCGAAATCGGGATCTTCGACGCCGAAGTCCTCGGCGGTGAAGTCGTAGGTCTGCCGGAAGTTCGTCGCCTTCACCTGGGTGAGGTCGAGGGTGAGCTGACCCGGCGAGCGACCGCGGAAGTAGTACGCCAGACGCGACTGGAACTTCTTGTGGTACTCGGGCTTCAGGTCGGCGTTGGGGGCCGATACACGTAGATTCACCTCATCGATGCCCCACACGCCGGTGATGTTGTCGATCGGCGGCCGGGAGATGGACTTGTTGAAGCCGATCTGGAACTCGAAGTCCGGCAGGATGTAGTACTTGAACATGATCGACGGGAAATAATTCCGGTACATCGACTCGCGCGTGACGCGCGGGTTGGCGGTGTACTGGTAGATCATGCCCGGGAGGGTGAGCGCGCGGCCGCCGTTGGTGCCGGGGGCGTTGACCGGGTAGCCGGCGGCCAGCACCTGGGCGCGGGTCATCGGGTCGAACTCCTTCACCGCGTTGTCGGTCTGCTCCATGCGCACGCCGCCGAGCATCGTGAGCTTCGACGAGAAGCGCACCGTGGCCTGGGCGTAGCCCGAGCTGACCGTCTGGCGGAAGTCGCGCGGGTTGGCGAAGAACGACGAATAGTAGTTCTCAGGTGTGCCGGTATGCACGAACCAGGCGGGGTGGTCGCGGAACAACAGGGCGACCGCCTGGCGGTTGACGCGCTGCGGCATGCCCTGCTGGCCGTTCACGTTGAAGACGGTCATGCCGTTCGTCGTCCCCATGTCGAACGGATGGGGCGAGATGAACTGGCGGCCGAGGTTGGACCAGTTGCCGGTGGTGGCGTTCTCGAAGGCTCCGGTCGTGGGATTGACGCGGATGGTGTTTCCGCCGGGTCCGACGTAGGACCAGATGTCCCAGTCGCTCACGATGTTGTTGTTGCGGTTCTCGTCGGCGACCTTGCCGCCGAACTTGAGGAAGGTCGGGAAGCGTTCGAGTCCCGGAACGGCCCAGCGCGCATTGAGCTGGGCGCTCTGGATCTCGGTGATCCAGGTTCGGTTGTCGTTGTTGACCCGCGTGCCGCCGGAGCGCGCGTTGGTGTCGATGAAGTTCGCGCGGTCGAACCAGTCCGGACCCGAGGTCTGGCGGATCGTCCACTCCCATGATTCCTGGTGGGGGCGGGTGGCGGTGAAACCGGCCTGGGCGCTGCCACCCTCGCTGTTGGTGAAGCCGCGCTCCAGCGACTCGTAGTTGTTCACCGACCGGGAATAGCCGAGTGCCCCGTCGATGAGCCACCGGCTGGTCTTGTACTCGAAGCGCGGGGAGAACGTGCGGGTGTAGGTGAGCTTCGCGGAGGTGCCGCCGCCGTTGTTGAGCTGCGAGACATTCGCGGTGCCCTCGCGGCGGGTGACGATCGTGGTGAGTCCGTCGCCGCCGATCGAGCTGCGGCCGTTGTTGACGTTCGCGTTGTCGTTGGCCGCCACGAAGGTGAAATTCCGGTTCCAGAACTCGCCTTCGGTGTAGGTGTAGATGCCGGTGAGCGAGAGGACGAGGTTGGGGGTGACCTTCCAGTCCGCCGTGAGGGTCATCGCGTCCTTCAGGATGGTCTTGTTGCCGTCCTTGAAGTCGATCTGGCGCACGACCATCGGACGCGGGTCGGCGGCGGTGGGCGAGCGGTTGTAGCCGTTGTTGACGACGTACTGCTCGGTGTAGGAGTGCGCATGGCTGGCGGAGAGCACGATGCCGAAACGCTGGTTCAGGAACGACTCGGCGTAGTCGATCGAGTAGTTGGGCTTCCACTTGTAGGACTCTCCGTCGCGGGGCCCGGCGGTCTTCCGCCAGGTGAACTCCTCGGCGTTGAAGTTCAGGCTCGTGTTGTAGGCGAGCGTGCGGCCCTTGCGGTCGAAGGCGCGCTTGGTGCGCATGTTGATCGTGCCGGCGGGGTTGTCGGCATCCGAGTCCGGCGCCGACGTGCGGTTGATCTCGATCGACTCGATGGCGGTGATCGAGAATCCCTCGAAGGAGGTGGCGCGGGAGTTCGTGCCGCCGCCGCGGTTGGCGTCGGCGCTCGCCGAGCGGATGCCGTCGAAGGAGACGCCGACGTACTGGGAATCCATGCCGCCGAGGCGGGGGCCGCGCGCCTCGGACTCCACGTAGTCGAGGTCGACGCCGGGCAGGTACTTCAGGAACTCGCCGACGTTGCCGTCGGTGACGTCGCCGAAGATGTCCGACGCCACCGAGGTGGTGATGCTCATCGAACGGCGCTGCGACATGATCGCCTTGGCGTTGCCCTCGCGCTCGGTCGACACGGTGAAGGCCTGCAGCTGCACGACCCCGCCCTCGCGGGCGGCGGGCGTGGCGGCCGTGCTGGTGAGGTTGATCTCACGCACCGCGGCCTGCCCGGCGGCCACCGTGAACGTCTCCTTCACCGTATTGTAGCCGGTATAGTTGACCGTGATGGAGGCCGTGCCGGCGGGGACCGAGGAGAAGGAGAAGGAGCCGTCGTTCTCCGAGTAGGTGATCTGGTTGGTGCCGTCGAGGCGCACCTCGGCGTCGCGCACGTACTCGCTCTTGGCCGGGTTGAAGATACGGCCTTGGATGGAACCGGTACCCTGCGCATGCAGGGCCGCTCCGGCCAAGGCGGTGAGGAGGAGTGCGACGCAGCGCAGCAATCCGCCCACGGTCAGGGAGGTTTTCAGGGTCATGGTAGGTTGGTCAGGGGGTTCCGGGCGGCGCATCGCGCGCGGCGCCCTAGGTGCATGGAAAAAGCAATTGGCGGGCGGTCCGCAAGCCGTCATCCGCCGCCCTACCGATCCGTCAGGCCAGCTCGAGCCCGCGCATCGTGCCCGTGGAAGTCGCGAAGCGGTCGGCCTCGATCCCCATCCGCTGCAGCATCGAGACGAAGAGGTTCGGCAGGGGGTAGTTGTGGACCGGGTCGAAGGCGATGTGCTGGCCGTGACGGAAGCCGCCGCCGGCGAGCAGCGTCGGCAGGTTGGTCGTCACGTGGGTGTTCGCGTTGCCGAGGTTGGACCCGTACAGCACCATCGTGCGGTCGAACAGCGTCTCGCCGTCCTCGCGCACGGACTTCAGGTCGTTGAAGAGGTTGGCGAGGAGGCGCATATGCCACTGGTCGATCGCCTTCAGCTGGGAGATCTTCGCCTCCGAGCGGCCGTGGTGGGACAAATTGTGATAGCCGTCCGTGATCTTGACGTCGTGGTCGAGGTCGAGCGTCGGCGAGTTGACGCTGTCGAGGAGCAGCGAGATCGAGCGGGTGGAGTCCGTCTCGAAGGCCAGCTTGGCCATGTCGTACATGAGCTTCACCTTCTCCATGTACGCCTTGGGGCTGGCGGGATCGAGCGGCACCGGGGCGGTCACGCGCGGCTTCGGGCGGGTTTCCCATTCCCGCGCGGCCTGGAGGCGCTGCTCCAGCTCGCGCACGCTGGTGAAATACTGGTCGAGCCGGTCGCGGTCGCGCGAGCCGACGCTCCGCTGGAGGTCACGCGCCTGCCTGCCGACTGCGTCGAGGATGCTCCGGCCCTGCGCCAGGCGGCGCAGCTGGGCCTCCACCTCGGCCGGCGAGCCCTGCACGAAGAGGCGCCGGAAGACGTCCGCGGCCTTCTCCTCGCAGGGGATGAGCACGCCCGAACCGGTCCACGAGAGGCTGCGCACGCCCTGCTGCACGTTCACGCCGAGGGTAAGCGACGGGAAACGCGTCTCATGGCCGATGCGCTCCGCGACGTACTGGTCGAGCGAGATGGTGTTGCGGAAACCGCCGCTGCCGGGATGCGGCGCCGCCGTGAGGAAACAGATGTCCGCCGGGTGCCCGCCGTCGACGTCGGGGTGCCACACGCCGCTGAACACGCTGAAATCGTCGCGGTGCTCGCGCAGGGTCTCAAGGTACGGCGAGAGGGTGTAGCCGCGGCCGGTTTGCTTCGGGAAAAATTGGTCGGGCAGCAGGCCGAGGTTATTGCACACCGCGAGCATGCGGCGGGGCTTGGCCTTGCCCGCTGAAGTCGTGCCCGCCCGCGCGAACGCCGGCAGCATCGAGTCGAGAAACGGCAGCGACATCGCCACGCCCGCCCCGCGGAGAAAACGGCGGCGCGACACCGCGCGCTGGGTGGAAATGCGGAAGGCCGAGGACGCGGAGACGGAACTCATGGGGCGTGGGGGTTCGAAGAAATTACGGGTGCAGCGGCCGCAGGCAACTGCCGTTCACGGTTCACTTGCGCAGGAATAACGGGCTCCGCACCACCTCGTGCAGCAGCGCGCGCACGCCGTACCCGGAGCCGCGCGTCCGCGCGAGGATCGCCTCGACCTCGGCCCGGTCGCTGAAACGCACCGGCGCACCCGTCGCGTACACCACCAGCTGTCGCACCAGGTTGCGCGCGATCTGCGCCTCGTCCTCCAGCAGCAGGCGCTTGAACTCGCGCACATCGGCGAACGGACGTCCGTCGGGCATCTCGCCCGCGCAGTCCACCGGCAGCGCCAGGCGGAAGGCGAACTTCTGCCCGCCGCGCCCGATGCCTGCGGCCGCCTGCGCCGGATCACCCATCGCGCGGTAGCGATCCCGGAAGCCGCCCATCACGTCGAAGCTCTCCAGCGCGAAGCCCGGCGGATCGATCTTCACGTGGCACGAGGCGCAGTTCTCCAGCGTGCGGTGCTGGTCCAATTGCTGCCGGATCGTCGCCGCGCCGCGGATGTCGGGCTCCACCGCCGGTATGCTCGGCGGTGGGGGCGGCGGGGGCTTGCCGATCAACCGCTCCATGACCCAGGCCCCGCGCGTCACCGGCGAGGTGGTCGTGCCATTCGCCGTCACCTTCAAGACCGCCGCCTGCGTGAGCAGGCCTCCGCGCACGCTTCCCTCCGGCAGCGGCACCCGGCGCAGGTCCACGCCCTTCACCGGTGGCAGGCCGTAGTGCAGCGCAAGTTTCTCGTTCAGCATCGCGAAGTCCGCCGAAACCAACGTGCGGGCGGGTAAGTTTTCCCGCAGGAGCTCGCGCAGGAAGAGCCGTGTCTCGTCCAGCGCCGATTCCGCCAGCAGATCGTCGAGGTAGTAGTCGGGGTAAAGGATCTCGTCGGGCGAGGTCGCCACGATCTTCCGCAGGTCGAGCCAGTGGTCGAGGAACGCCTCGGTGAAACGCCGCGACCGCGGATCATCGAGCAACCGCTCCGCCTGCGCCCGCAGCACCGCCGGATCCCGCAGCCTGCCGGCGGCCGCCAGAACGCGCAGTTCGGCATCCGGCGTCGAATTGATCAGGAAAAGCGCCAACCTCGTCGCCAGAGCATGGTCGTCCAACGGACCCGGCCGGCCGTCCACCGAGAGGAACTCCGGCGAACAGAGCACCGCCGTGTACGCTGCGATCATCGCCTCGGCGAAGCCGCCGCCCGCATTACGCGCGTGCTCGAACACCGGCAGGAAACGCTCCACCTCGCCCGCCGGCACCGGACTCCGGTACGCCGCCCGCAGGAACTCCCCCAACAGCCGCGCGGCATCCCCGCGCGGATCCTTCGTCTCGACCTCGACACCCGCCGCGACTCCCGCCGAGCGGCGCAGCGGCAACGAACCGAACAGCCGCCGATGGCCGGCCGTCGGCCACTCCTCGAGGATCGGGCCCTCGACTTCCATCCACCGGAACACGACGCCCGGCTGGCCGTCCTTCTCCGCCAGCGGGTTCTGCCAGCGGCCCGCACCCGGCCGGGAGCGGAAGAAGCGCGCTGCATCCGGGCGAATCGTCTCGCCCTCCAGCAGCCAAACGTCGAGTTCGCGCACCGCCGGGTCCGGCGTCACGTCGAACTTGCCCAGCCACCGCAACTGCCGCGGCGGGATCTCCGAATAAACCGTCACCGGCTCCTCACGCCGGCCCGGCAAGATGTCGTCGAGGTCGGGTATCCACCAGCGGTCGGGCTTGCCCTTCACGGGCTTGGTCGGGCCGACCCAGACCGAGAACGCATTGAAACGCAGCCGGTAGCGGCCGGCCTGTGGAGCCTTGAACGCGTTGAACTTCGGCTCGAGCGGCTCGTACGTGCTCGCCACCAGGCCCACGCCTTCGAGGTCGCGCGTCGCGGGATCGGCCGCGCCGACCGTCACGGGCGCCTTGCCGGCGCGGACTTCCGGTTGCGCGGCCCGGTCCAACACGGGAAAGGTCGCCCGTTCCGGCGCCGTGTTCATCACCGTGAACTTCATCGGCCCGGTGAAGCTGCGCTGGTCGCGTGCGTGGTAACGCGTGACCTTCGTCTCCGGCCGCTCCGGCGTCCGCGCGACCACCTGCCGGAGGGCGTACTCCGCCGCCCCGAGGTAGCGCGCCATCTGCACATGGGAGACATCGAGCGCTTCGCCGACCTTGTTGAAGCGGTGCGCCTCGCCGTCCTCCGGCAACCACTCCTTCACCTGCAACCACGGCGCGTGCAGCAGGTCGCGCAGGGCGTTCTCGTACTCGAGGCGGTTCAGGCGCCGGCGCGTCGCCCTGCCCTCCTCCGCCAGGCGCGCAGTCTCCGCGGCAACGAGCTGCTTCGAAAGTGCTCCGAGGAAAGTCTGCATCTCGTCCGCACCGGGACGCGGTTTGCGCGCAGGGGGCATCTCGCCCGCGACGACGCGGTCGTGGAGCTTCACCCAGAACGCGTGGTTGCGCGGGTCCGCGGGCGAAAAGGCGAGCGCCTCGAGGTCCAGGTTGCCCTTCTTCTCCACCGAGTCGTGGCACGAGGCGCAGTGCTGTTCGAGGAACGCCCGCACGGGGGCGGGCGGCACCGCGGGCGCGGCCGAAGCGGCGGCGGCGAGCACGGGCAGGATGACTAAGATTCGGACGGAGCGCACGGGGTCGGGGCGCAATGAGTCCGGCGTAAAGCGGGAGCTCCGTCAATCGACGCCTCGCGTCATGCGCCATTAAAGGGCCGTGCGGGCCATTCCTCCTCGCTTGGATTTCATGATTAACACCGCCCGGCGCCACGTCACCGTCGCGACATGGCCACGGAAGACGAGGCGCCCCGGCGGACGTTCCGGTTCAAACCGGCCGCGTTCACAGCGGTGAATGCCGGCGTTTCCGCACCAGGCCCGGGAAACTCGCCGCGCCCGGATCCGGGGCCGACCGCTCCGGACTCACGGCCGGTCGACCTGCGCGAGATTCTACAAGACGCCAACCGCGGCGTGCCGGTCGCCGGCTCGGCGCGCGAGAGCGACAACGAGATCCGCTCCGCCCTGCGCGAACAACATGCCCGCGAGCGGAAAGCCGGCCTCTTCGCGACGGGTCCGCTCGACGACTCGGTGCAACGCCGCCGCCTGCGGCGCTACTGGCTGCTGATGGCCGCCGTCAACCTGCCCGCCGGCGCGATCGCGGTTCTGGCCGGGCCGGGTAATCCTTTCCCCTTCATCCTGGCCATCTCCGTGATCGCCTGTTTCTCGGCGTCTCTCACCTGGCGCACCTTTTGGCTCCGCACGTGGTACGACGAGTAAACACCCACCCCTCCCCGATCTTCAACCTCTCGCCTTCGGGCCTCGCGCCTTCCGGAGGCGCCTCTCACCCGCGCCGGGCCCAAGTCTCCCACATCAGGATCGCGGCGGCGACGGACACGTTGAGCGACTCGACGCGACCGCTGCCTGGAATGGTCACGAGCCGCGTGCAAGCCGCAGCCACCGCGGGGTCGAGCCCCTGCTCCTCATTCCCCATCACCAGGGCCACCGGTCGACCCGCCGCGCGGCCGACGTCCGGCCGGCCGCCGCGGGTCGCGGCGCCGACGACATCGTAGCCCGCCGCGACGAGTCCGCGCACCAACGCCGCCGCACCCGGCGCCGCGTGTAATTCCACGGCCTCCAGCCCGCCTTCAGCCACGCGGTACGCGGCGTCGACCGGCCGCGCCGAACCGGGCCCGCCGCAGAGGACCAGCCGCCCGGCGCCGAGGAAGGCCGCCGTGCGCGCGACTGCGCCGAGATTGTGGACGTTGCCGACGCGATCGAGCACCAGCACCGGCTCGCGCCGCCCCGCCCAAGCCTTGAGGTCGGCCGCGGACGGCTCCGACAAAGCGGGCGGGGCCACGACCGCGACGACTCCGCCGTGGTGAGGCGTACCCGCGATCTTCTCGAGCTCCGCCGGCTCCACGCAGCGGTAGATTTTCCGCGCCGCCGCGAGCGCCTTGCTCATCACGCCGATCTTCCGGCCCGTGTCGTAGTCGAAATACAGCCGCTGGATCGAACCGGCATCGCGTGCGAACCGCGCCCGCACCGCCGCAAGCCCGCAGATCCGCAGGACGTCGCGGGCGGCCGACGCCGCCGGCCCGCCGGAGTTTCCCGAATCGCGTCGCGTGGTTAGAGCCATGCCGCGCAGTAAGTCCACCCGCGCGGCTTAAACCAGCCCTTTGTCCGGCATCGTCAGCCCGCGGGCGCAACCTCGCCGACCAGCGTGAACTCCTCCCGGTCGTGGAAGAGGTGGCTTACGCGCAGCCCCGGCACACGCCGCGCCAGCGGCGAACCGGCCGCCCGCAGCTCGCGCAACAGGCCGACCGCGTCGACCCGGCCGAACTTGAGGTTGACCACGAGCCGCCGGCACCAGCCGCGCGCGAGCCACGGCTCGACGATGTCCCGCAGCACGTGGTGCGGCTCCTCCACCATGTCGCAGAAAAGCCAGTCGAACGCCACGCCGCCTGCGGGGCCGAAGCGGAAGGCGTCCTCGCGCCGGTGCTCGATCAAGGGATGGTCGAGGGCGCCGCCCTTGAGCGGGCCGTTGTCCACCGCGACGACGCGTGCGCCGCGCTTGGCCGCACTGTAGCTCCAGCCGCCCGGCGCGGCACCGAGGTCGCAGACGGTTTCCCCGGAGAGCGGCTCGCGGCCGAGGATCGCGTAGGCCTCCTCGACCTTGAGGTACGAACGCGACGGCGCCAGCGGGTCGTCGGCCATCCGCCGCGGGCCGTGCACGAACGCCTCGCGCGCGACCCAAGCCCGGCCGAAGTCGGTGAACCAGACGAATAAACCGCGCACCGGACCGGATCCGCGCGGCGGCTCAGCTGTCGCCAGCCGGGCGACGCGCGACAGCCTCCGCTTGAGCCCCTCATGGAAGGCCGCTTCGACCGCGCCGATGCGCCGCCCGAGTCCCACCAGCTCATGCGGGCCCGCCCAGACGCACGGCCACGCGGACTCGATCCGCTCCCCGCGCAAGGTCGCGAGGAAATGCTCCGCCACCGCGCCCGCGAGCGCGTTGACCGACGTGCCCTCAACCGCGACCGGCGCGAGCAGCGTGAGGTGCGGAAAAGCCGCCGTCCGCAACACCGGCAGGGGATCCGCCGGCGCGACGGCCTCCAACCAGCCCGGCCCGCGCGTCCCCGCCGCGATCCCGTGCAGCTCCGCGAGCTCCCGCGCGAGCAGCGCCTCAAAGCCCGGTTGGCAGGTGAGCAGCATCGGCCGGGAGGCTGCGCGCCCCTCCGCGCCGCGCGAGGCGAAAAGGGCTGGGCGAGGAATCGCGGGCCTTCCGCCCCGATCGTCCGCCCTCACCCGGAATTTCCGAGGCAGGAGCGGTCTCCCACTCTCAATCTTTTCCCGGTTTTCCCCGCCGAGGCCCGTTGGGCCGTCCGCCGTCGTCTCCCGCTGTCGCCTCAGAGCCGGTGCAGGTGAAACCCGCCATCGACGTCGAACGTGGCGCCGGTTGAGAAGGGGAAGCGGTCCTCGGCGATGGCGCGGACGGCGCGGCCGATGTCCTCGGGCTTGCCCCAGCGGCGGATCGGCGTGATGCCGCGCTCATCGCGCAGGATGAGCTTGTCGTACTTCTCCTTCACGCCGCCGGTCATGTCGGTCGCGATCACGCCCGGGCGGATCTCGTAGACGTTGATGCCGTCGTTCGCGAGGCGGTCGGCGAAGAGCTTGGTCATCATCGCGAGCCCGGCCTTCACCATGCAGTAGTCCCCGCGGTTGATCGAGGCAGTGTAGACGGAGATGGAGGTGATGTTGACGATGCGGCCGCGAAAACCCTCGGCGTCGG
>JACCDO010951198.1_pt1 | contig 24480 bp, 22 predicted proteins | sample 7446101 | NCBI WGS metagenome assembly JACCDO01 (sample SAMN15323440, study PRJNA562643) | freshwater metagenome | isolation source: river surface water | place: USA:Blue River Watershed | collected 2017-08-16 | reverse complement strand
GCAAATAAATCAGCGTGATGTGAAGTGAATGATCTCATTCCACCTCCTGAAAATGTAACTCCTTTAGTATATGTAATTTCATCTAAATTAAAACTTAAGTCAGAGTTATCATTAATTGAGAATGTATCTTTTTTATTTTTTATATATGTAACTACTATAGCATATACTAATAATGCTCCTGTAACAATTGATAAAATTATAATATTATTCATTTTATTAATTATAATATATTTATTAAAATAAAAAAAATGCCTTTAAATATTACGCAAATAATATCGCTATTAATAATATTAGCAAGTTTTGGAGGATTAATATATCTTTTAATTAGTAGACTTGGTACAACTTGCTCTTCTGATTATACTTATAGTAATACATTAAAAAAATGTGTTCCAGTTTGTGATATAGATGAAATAAATGATCCTCAAACTGGAGAATGTAAAAAAAATTGTAATGGTAAGGTTTTAGACGATGATCATGAAATAATAAGTGGTAAATGTGTTGAAAAATGTAAGGCACCATTGCAAAGATGTGGATTTGAGTGTGTAGATGGTCTGTATCGTGTTTGTGATAAAACAGGAGGTGTTTGTAATTCTAATCAGTTATGTAATCCAAATGGGGTTTGTTGTAAACCAAATGAACATTGTGTTACAGATGGTGTGACTGGAGAAAAAAAGTGTGGTGAGTGTCCACATCAAATTTGTAATGGTGTATGTTGTTTAGATGATACATATACTTGTGCAGGTGAAATATGTTGTAAAAGAGAAAACGTGGCTAAGGATTCTCAAGGAAATACAGTATGTTGTGCACAAACTCCATGTATTGATGAAGAAGGAAATAAAATATGTTGTGATAAAGGAGCTGGTGAGATATGTAAAAATGGTAAATGTGTTATTGGATGTCCAAATCCAAGTGAAATGAATTTATATACTTGTAATGGAGTTCCAGTAGTATATCCTGATAATGTTGATATTGCATGTGATCCTGCTCAAGAAATGTGTTTACATAATTGTGATACAAATGAATTTTCGTGTGTTCCAAAAAATACTTGTTGGAAAAATACGACATATACCCCACCTTTATTAAATAATGGTTCTAATAATATATTATTAGGTACTAATTCAATTAATGTTTGTTCTGAAAATTTAGATGGAACAGGAAATTTATGGATTAAAAATCCAGGAAAAACTTTATATAATACAGTTAAAGTTGAATCTAATTTAGGATCTACACAAAATTGTGGTGAACAATCATGTATAAATAAAATAGCGCAAGATTCAACAACAATAACTAATTTTCAAACACCATCAAAAGTTGATGTTACAACTAATCCTGGATTATGTCAATCAAGTATATCATGTGCACAAAATTTACTTAATCAATCACAACTTAATGAAGTCTGTAGTAATATAGATACCGATCCTGAACAATATGGAAGATGTTGCAAAGATAATTCAGGTAATTATACTGGTCAAGTGTGTAGACCAGGAGAATCTTGTATTAATGGTGTTTGTCAAAATAAATCTACATATTGTGGTATAGGTGGTACTTTTGATTATATAAATAAAACATGTAATTGTGTATCATCTGATTTTGCTGGAAATCAATGTCAATATACAAGAGCTGTTACATGCGAAGGAGTGGGGACTCCAAGAGCAGATGGTAAATGTATTCCTGATTGGGAAGATAGTACTGTTAGAACGACTCAATGGACTTGTGGAGCTAATGGATATAAAGGTGGTGATCTTAGTGGAGATTGTCCTAGTTCTGATCAACCAGATAATCCATATGTTTATTATACTACAGATACAAATAAAGATGGTGTTGGGTATTGTTTTGGTGATTTGGTTGATAAACTTGGATATTATGGATTATGTCATAGGAAAAAAAGGTGTGCTAATTGCGTTTATAATTGATAAACGTAAATTATAGTTACAAATTTTTATTTTTTAAAATAAAAATTTACATTAAAATAAAAATGTCATTAAAAACAAAATTATCTGGAAAATATGGTATTGGTGTTTATTTTCAAAGTTGGTCATGTAATTGGGCGTCTACAGGTTCATCTTTAGATTTGTCAAAAATAAATTTACCAATTAATATAGTTTATCTTAGTTTTGTAAATCCTTCTTGTAATTATGTAAAAGGAAGTAATGTTTTATCTGGGACAGGTCTTGATTTTTCAAGTGATTTTAATGTTGTTAAAGAGGCTGTTTCTATTCTTAAGAAAAAGGGAATTATAGTTATGTTATCTGTAGGAGGTGCAACATATCATTTTAATAATATTAATTATGATAATATTTTCAATTTAATGATAGATATTGGAGCTGATGGCATAGATATTGATTGGGAAGATCCAGCAGGTGCGGCAGCAGCTGATAAATTAGGCCCCATAATAAATAATTTTAGACAAACTATAGGTAGTTCTAATTTATTATGCTTAGCTGCATTTTCTGTTGGTGCGTATGGTAGTGGTGCATTTTCAAATGCAACTCCTTCAAGTCAAAATACAGGTATGTGTATTAAAGGACTTCAAAGTAATGGTAATCAGTTAGATTGGATAAATATTATGAGTTATGATGCAAGTCCAGCATATGATCCTCTAGTTGCTTTTGCTGCTTACAGAAGTTATTATAATGGACCTTTGATGTTAGGTTGTGAAGTACCTCCTGAAGCGTGGGGAGGTCATGTTTTAAATTTAGAAGAGGTTAAAACATATTGTAAATGCGTTTCATCAGACCCAGTGCCATCAAATGGTATATTTGTTTGGTCATATCAAAAGCCTGGAATACCTTCATGTAGTGATATTATAAATATAGCAACACAAAACTTAGATAATTCTTCAAAACCAACTCCTATTCCAACACCAACTCCTATTCCAACACCAAAACCAACTCCTAAACCAGAAAATGATACTTGGATATCAGGTAAAAAATATAATATTGGTGATAAGGTTTCTTTTAATAATAAAAAATATATATGTAAAAATTCTGATTACTCATCAGTAATTTCACCTGGAACTATTATTTGGAGTTTAGATAGTACACCAACTCCAATACCAACTCCAACACCAACTCCAACTCCCACTCCAATACCAACTCCAACTAATATTCCTTATTGGAATACTAATGTTAATTATGTTGCAGGTAATATTGTTTTATATAATCAAAGTAAGTATAAATGTATACAATCACACATGAGTTTAGGTAATTGGTTTCCAGATGCTACTCCTGCATTATGGCAATTAATATAAAGTATATATAATTTAATATAATTTTTTAAACATTTATTACGTTTAAAAAATATTTAATATTATAATAATTACCAAACATTAGAGATTTTAATTAAAGATATATTATCAGTGCCAGTATCTTTGTTTAAATAAAGTACATATAGATCATTATATGTTTGTGAACTTTTACATGTTATTCCAACTAATGATTGAGCATCACTTCCAAATGAAAGTAATGCTTCGGGTTGTTTTCTAATATACTTAAAACGCATAAGATTAAATCTAGTACCATCTCTATTTAACATAAAAGCATAAACACCTGAATTATTATTATTATTATTATTACACAATACATAAAATATACCATTTGAACTAAAACATGCTGCAGTTACATTTTGTATTGAAAATGGTGAATTATTACTAAATAGAGGGATATTTCTTACAAATCTAGAAATAATATTTGTAGAAGATCTATAATCATATCTTGTGGGTGTCCAATCATAGACTGAAACATTAGATAAGGTAGTAGAGTCATTTGAAGGAATAAAAAAGAATTTGGTTATAGGATCAATGGCTAACCAATTTATTGATCTATTTGCTAAAAATCCAGCAGTAGCACCCATCGAACCAGAGTCATTTCTATATTGAATATATGTACCATTATTAGTACCATTATTACATGTTTTTACTGGAATATAAAAACCGTTATCAGCTTTTGATCCTTGACCAAAAAAGCCATCAGGACAATAATTAGGGGCTGGATATGATCTATCAGGTTCGTTAAAAAAATTTAATATAATATCCCTTCTTCCTGAAACTATATCAGGTGTTCCAAATGTATCATTAGATAATAGAGGAGTTTTTTGTAATCTATTTCTATCATTTACTGCTATAAACATGTTGTTTTGAACAGATAATAATCCATAAACATTATCTGACCAATCATATTGTTGATCGTTTATTCTTATAGTGGGATTAGAATCTGGTAAATTTCTCCATTCTCTTGGTCTATTAAATCTTACAATATCAGAAATATTTATATTCATATTTGTATTCATATTTTTATTTATAAAAACAAAATATTTTTTGATTAACAACTTTAATTAAAAATGAAAAATAATTGCTATTATATCTTAGTAAAATAAGATATAATAATATGGGAGTAGCTAGATTTTTTTTATGGTTAAAACAGAATTTTCCTAATCATATGAAAGTAGTAAAAAATGATGATAAAATGATAGTTGAAATCGATAATTTTATTATTGATCTGAATGGTGTATTCCATAATTCAGCTCAAAAAATTTACCAGTATGGTAATTTTAAACCTAAACATATTCGTTTACTTACAAAGGAAAAACAAATTGTTAATGATAATAAAACTAATTTATTAGTTTATAAAGATGTATGTGAAACAATAGAGAAATTGTTAATGACTGTTTCTCCAAAAAAGAGGCTTATTTTATGTGTTGATGGACCAGCTCCATTGGCTAAGCAGATGCAACAAAGACAAAGACGATTTCGAACTACAACTGAAATAAATGAAAAATTCGATACATGTCAAATCACACCTGGTACACGATTTATGGATAATTTAACAAAATATATAGATTGGTATATACGAAAACGAATAAGTGAGTCAGAAATTTGGAAAAATATTGAAATTATATTTTCAAACGAAAAAGCACCAGGTGAAGGTGAATCTAAAGGTATAATGTATATTAAAAAAAATAAGAATATAGATGAGAGTTATTGTATCCATGGAGCAGATGCTGATTTAATTATGTTAGGATTAAGTACATATTTACCAAAATTTTATATATTAAGAGATGATATATACGATAATTTAAATAAATTTTTTTGTATTGATATTGGAAATATAGGTAAGGAATTAACTGAAATAATGAAATGGGAATCTGATTTATATTTATATGATAATTTATGTGCTATAAATGATTTTATTTTTATGTGTTTTATGTTAGGTAATGATTTTATACCCCATATTCCGTCGATAGAAATTTTAGAAGGTGGTATTGATGTTATGTTATCTATATATAAAGATACAGGGAAATTTTATGGACATTTAACAACTTTTGATAAAAATAATAATGTTATATTTTGTAATGGATCGTTAGAAATATTTTTGGGAAATATTTCGTTTTATGAAAAACATCTTTTAGAACATAAGTTATCTAATAAAGGTATGTATTATCCTGATTTATTACTTGAAAAGCATTCAAAATATAATTCTCATGGGTATGATTTAGACATTAATAGTTATATTAAGGAATATTGTGATACATACTTTAATTGCAATAATATGTCAAAAGTTAGTCATTTATATTTAGAAGGAATGCAATGGATATTATCATATTATACAACTGGTATTACGAATTGGGAATGGTTTTTTCCGTTTTATTATGCTCCTCCAGCAAGTATTTTAATAGAACATATTAAAACATTTAAACTACCTAAATATGGTAAAACATTTCCTTTAACACCATATCAACAATTATTATGTGTATTACCACCGTCTAGTGCAAATCTTTTACCATCTCCTTTAAACCAATTACTAATAGACCAAGATTCACCGATTAAAAAATTTTGCCCTAATAATATTGAAATTGATTTATCAGGCAAGAAAAATGATTGGCAAGGTATAGTATTATTACCTATTTTAAATATTAATATAATTAAAAAAGCATATAACCAACATATAAAGATGATTCATAAACATGATATTAAAAGAAATATTATTGGTAAAACATTCTATTATGAATATACAGATGATGAAATGTTTTTTTCATCTTATTATGGAAATATTGAAAAATGTAAAGCTAAAATTAAATATATACAATTAATATAATTTATTTTTATTACTAATTAATATATATTATATATTAATTATCTATCAGTATTACTATTAATAATATTTAAAAGTTAAATTTTAAAATAATTTTATTTAAATAAATGGATGGTTTAAAAGACTTACTAAAAACGACTAAAAGCCGTGTGTCTAAACGTAAATCAAGAAAGAAAATTGTTAAGAAAACTTCTAAACGTAAATCGCGAAAGAAAACGGTTAGTAAATCTAGATCACGAAAGAAAACAGTTAAGAAATCTAAATCACGAAAGAAAACGGTTAAGAAATCTAAATTACGAAAGAAAACGGTTAAGAAATCTAAATCACGAAAGAAAACGGTTAAGAAATCTAAATCACGAAAGAAAACTGTTAAGAAAACTAAATCACGAAAGAAAATAGCTAAAAACACAGGTTTAACTAGTATTGTTTCTTTGATAAGTGAAAATTTAAAAGAAAAGGCTTTACCATTAATTTATTTATCAAATGATGAAAGATTAAATATGTTAAAATATATACGTAATGAATTTAAAGGGGTCGAAACAGCTTTTGGTAAACAATGTATAAATAGTATTAACCCAAAGTATAATACAATTAAAAATATTATGTTAACAAATAAATTAGGTAGAGGAACATTTGGGTCAGTTTACGAAGGATGTTCACCTATTCCATGTGATGAAGATTCATTTAGATATGCAGTTAAATTTACTTTACCTATAAAACCAACTGATTATAAACCTAGAAATAAGCTTATTAGAACTTGGCATGAATATTATATTTTAAATAATTATTTAAAACCTTTGATAAATAAAAATATATGTCCTAATTTTCCGTTACTTTTAAAAACATTTACATGTAATAATTGTAAATTTGATTATTATAATGACCCGTATAGATTTTATAAAAATAAATGTATAATATATTTGACTGAATTAGGCTCAGGTACAATGAATGATTGGTTTAAGACAAATCCTAGCGATGATGAATTATATTGTGCTTTTTTTCAAGTTTTAGCAGCAACACATGTTTTACAAGTAAAAACTCAGATAGTTAATACAGATATCAAGGCAGAAAATATACTTTATTATAAAGTTAAACCAGGAGGATATTGGTGTTATAAAATTCACGGTAAAAAATTTTATGTACCAAATTATGGTAAACTATTTATATTAAATGATTATGGAGTTGCTCAAGTAGTAAATCCTTTTACAGATTTATTGACAACTGGTAAAAAATATAAATCATTTAAATTAGATGGTGTTATAATTGATGGTGTGATATCACCTTTTCAAACCGTTAATTCTAATTTTAAAGATAAATGTATTAATATATCCCAAATACCAAAAACATCTTGGTGGACGGCTAAAAAGGAAGGATCTTATATAGTACCTGATGATTATATTTGTTCTTATAAAGCATGTCAAGGTTATGTTCAAAATAATAAAATCTTCAACTGTGGTATAAATTTCACACTTGATCAAGTAAGAATATTGAATGAAAATAATATTCCAGTAAATCCAAAAGACAAACGATTTTTTAACAATGAACTAATTCCATATGATACATTTTCTATAGATACACAAGATTGTATTAGAACATTTTTAGGAGGTAAACAAGTTGTTCAACCAGGTTCCCATAACGGCTGTTTATCAAATAATGTTAAAAATAAATTATCAGAATATTCAACTAACATATATAAGTATAGTTCAGTAATAAAATTTGCAAAAGCTAGTTTTCATGTAGCAGGATATTTATTAGAAGAATTTTTTACTAAACATTATGATTTAACTATTCCAGCAATAGAAGAACAAGTAATTGATACGTATAATATAAGCTAAATATTTTAATTTATTGTATATAAATTAAAATAATTTAATATTTCCATTATAATTAATTTTAGAGCATTTAGCCTTGATGTTATTTTTAATCCAATCATCTTCTAATAAGTTAATATCTCTTTTTAAAATATTATTAGGATCAAAAAATTCTGGTTTAACTAATAAACCAGAAGAACATTTATTTTCGTTAATATATATCGCATTATTTGGATTTTTATTAGATTCATATATTAGTGTTTCAATGAAATCTTTTCCATATATTTGATCATCATCTAATGTAATTATAATAGTGCCACATTCATCTTCTCTTAATAATGTAGGAATCAATTTTGTTCCAGGACCATAATCCATACCACACCTGTATACAGAAACAAATTTTGTAAATTCTTCAGGTATTTTATATTCATTTCCATTATACTTATATGGTATATTAAGAGCTATTTGATCAATTTTTACTGTTTGATCTAAAATAGAATTTAAAACAGGTTTTAATTTAGAGATTTTATTTGGAGTAGTAGTTATAGACACTATAACCTTATTATTTGGATCAGCTTTATCTAAATTTTGATAATTTTTTAAGTATTTCTCTGGATTATCTAAATACATATATATATATCTATACATGCCAGATAAATATAAATATACAAATGTAATTAATAATAAACTAATTGCTATTAAAAATGGATTCATTTTATTTATAATAATGATTTTTTTAATACTTAATTTTAGTTTGTAGATTTTTTAGATTTCGAACGTCTAGTTTCATAATTAATTTGAACCCATTTTTTGTCAGAATTATAAATTTTAGCTAAAGAAGGATTTGTATTTCTATTTAATACATATATAGCATTGAGTTTTTTAACAACATTTCCAGCAGAATATTCTTTAACAGCTTTTTTAAGTGCCTTATGACGTTTTTCTTTATCTAAATGTCCATGATATCCAAATCTAGTTAGTAAACCTTTTCTTAAAAGAGGTATATTTTTAATACCTTTACCAAGTTTACCTAAATCAGTGATACATGTAGGGGATACTTTAACGCCATTTTTAGTTATATATCCTTTTTTAATTATTTCACCTTTAGGACATATTTTTCTACTATCTGATCTAGATCTAGATTTTCTAGATCGTGATTTTGATTTAACTTTTCTAGATCGTGATTTAAATAATGGTTTTTTAGTTCGTGATTTAGATTTTGATAATTGTTTTCTACTTTTTCTAATAGTTTTTTTGATTTTTCTACTACGACTCTTTTTAACTACTTTAGGGTATTCTATGAATCCTAAATATTGTTTTTTGACAGGCATTTTTATTTATTTAAAGAAAAAATATAAATAAGTTTTAAAAACATTTAGTTAAAAACTTGATTATAAGTAAATAAAATGTCAGCAGGAGGATTATCTTATTCAGCAATAACAAACTTTGGTAAAATAACATTGCCATCAGTAGATACATGGGGGTCTAATATGAATATATTAAAAGACCCTCCAAAATCTATTACAACTAGACGTATTGATAAAGTAGGACAAACAAGTTCAATTACTGAAATGGTTGATGAGAGTGGTAATAGAGCTGCTGAAGTTATTTTACCATTTGCAAGAGGTATTAACCCAAGTGTTAGTGTATCTTATAATAATTATGGTAATAATGGAGGGCAAGGATATAGAGGAGTATTTCAAAATCAAACCCAAGCATTTTTACCTTATAGAGTTGATAGAGATGGTGCATTTAGACCACCAGTGGTTAATTTGGAACAATTATATCCTTTATCAAGATTACCTAGAGTTTGGACTACAGCTTTTACTCAACCAGGTTTTGCAGATTTTTCAAAGAAAATGCGTGTGTGTGGAACAGCTAAGGAAACAAAAGAAGTTAAAAATGATTTATTAAAAACAAGTGCTAGACCAACAGCTGTCTATAGAATAGAAACACCAGTTGAAAAACCATTTGAAACAAAATATTCAATACAGGATACTATAAATGTATCAGGAAATTCTGGAATAAGAACAATGGATAGAACAACCCAAAATGTTTTAAAACCTACAAAAGAAATTAATAATGATAATTTACATTCTTTTGCACAATCAAATTTAGCCGATGTTAAACATGTAAATAATTATAATATGCATACAGAAAAATTTATTCAAGATACAAACCCACATTCTGTATATAGTAATTTAGGATCAGATAAAATGCAAATAACTTCTTTAAGTGATATGTCTGATTTATCTAACATTAGAACAAATGAGTTACATAATATAAATTATATTACACAAACATCTGGTACAGATCAAAGTAAATATATACATGATGATATTAAACTTGAACGTGTATTACCTGAATATAATACTAGAACTAATTTTACAGGTAATAAAAAAGTTACTTATATTCACGATGATATTGAATTGAATCGTGTATTACCTGGTCATAACGCAAGTACAAATTTTAGTGGAAATGAAAAAGTATCTTATATACATGATGATTTAGAATTAGAACGTGTATTACCTGAATATAATGCAAGTACTAATATGAGCAAAAATACTCATAAAGTTTTAAGACATGATTATATGAAGGAATTAGATCGTAATACACCTTTAACTAATATGTCAATTAACAAAGGTGGATATGGTGAAAATAATGTATCATCTAGAAATATTAATCTTTTACATAAAATAAGTGCAGGAGGATATGATATACCAGCTCAAATACCACAGCAAAATAAATTAAATTTACAACATAATTTGAATTCGACAAAATCTCAAATGTCTAAAGTAATGTCTCAAGAATTTGAAGGTAGATATGCTTATTAAAAATTAAAATTAAAAATAAATTAAACTTTAATTTATTTTTATTTTATACATTAACTTTAATGTCATTACTTAGATTTTTTATATGGTTCATAATGATTTCCATACCACAATAAAGCAATAGTATGATTATACTTATTTCTTAAAGGTAAAAATTCAATAACAGAATCTTGTCTAACATTATAAACTAAAACTCTAATATTCCATATATTACATGCAGCCTGTATTTCAATAGCTCCACCCCATGTATTATCTTTTCTCATATCTCTTATATAATTCTTATTTTCAAGGTTTAAAATGAATGACGTTTCAAGACCATCAATTATTGAATTATTTTGTTCTAAATAATTACATATAATTTGTCTTAAATCAGTGCTAGTCTTATTAATGAAATAACTTAAACTATCGAATAAACAACTCATTTTTGCTTTCTTTAGTATTTACAATAAATAAATATCATTTTTAAAATTGATATTATTTAAGTACCAAATATATTTTAAAATTCATAATTTAAAGCGGAATAATCATTTAAATAAATTATGTCTGATTTTAGTCATATTAATATGGTTCAGCAACCTAAAAATTTATCAGTTAGTTTATTTCCTCATCAATTAGCATGTATTTATAATATGGAAAAATTAGAAACAAATGAACCTATTATTACAGAAAGATATACAAAACAAACAAAAATAGGTATAAATGGTGATGCTACAGGATATGGGAAAACCTTAAGTATGATTGGTCTTATAATAAGAGATAAAATGGAATGGAATTTACATCTTCCTCATGTAGAAGAAAATATGAATATAGAATCAAATGGATTAATAAAAACGGTTGTTTTTAATAGATATGATAAATTACCATGTACATTAATTTTAGTATCACAGTCTATAATAGGACAATGGGAAAAAGAATTAGATAAAACTAAACTAAAATATATAAGTATTGTATCAAAAAAATATTTAGATAATTTAAATATAACTGATTATGATGTTATTTTAGTTATACCTGGAATGTATAACAAGCTTATTTTAGATTACCAAAATTATGTTTGGAAAAGATTTATATTTGATGAACCTGGTCATTTAAGAGTTTCATCAATGAAACATATAAAAGCAGGATTTTATTGGTTTGTAACCGCAACACCTAATGCTATAGTTTTTTATCACAAAGATTGTAAAGGATTTATGAAAGATATGATTGGACCATATTGGTTTGAATTTAATAAACATTTCACTGATATTTTAATACAAAATGATCCAGAATTTGTTAAAAAATCTTTTTCTTTACCACAAATTACTAATTATTATTATAACTGTTTGCAACCAGTTTTTGATAGTATAGGTGATTTTGTTTCTGACAATATTAAATCTATGATAGAAGCTAACGATATAGTAGGTGCTATTTCTTCATTAGGTGGCGGTAAATCATCAAATATAGTCGAAATAATTAAAGAGAAGAAGAATAAAGAAATTAATGATATAGAAAACAAGATTGTATTATATTCAAATCGTAATGATGAAGAAAAAATAGAATCTTATAAAAATAAAAAAACACATATTTTAAAACAGTTAGAAGAAATAGATAAACGTTTTAATGATATGATAAATGGTACTTGTTATATATGTTACGAAAATATAACTGAACCAGTAATGGAATATAATTGTCAAACTATTTTATGTGGTAAATGTTTATTAAAATGGTTACAATCTAATAAGACTTGTCCTTTATGCAGACATAATATTAATTCTAAGTCTTTAATTTATATATGTAATGACTCTAAACAAAATGGAAAAACTATTGATAAATCAATTGATAAAAAGATATTAACAAAAAATGAACAAATAATTGATATTATTAATAAAAATAAAAATGGATCTTTTTTGATATTTTCCAATTATGATAATAGTTTTAATTCAATATGTAATGTATTAACTGAAAATAATATACAGTTCGCACAAGTAAAAGGTAATATTAAAACACGTGAACGTAATATAAATTTATTTAAAACAAAATCAATTCCTGTAATATTTTTAAATTCTAATTATAATAGTGCTGGAATAAATTTACAAGAAGCAACTGACATAATAATTTATCATAATATGTGCGATTCTACCAAGAATCAAATCATAGGTAGAGCACAACGTATAGGAAGAACATCCCCATTAAATGTACATCATTTATATCAAAATAATCAATAAATTGTGTTAATTTAAATTTGAAACTTAATAAAATAGTTTCAAATTTAAAATCAAATAAATACAAATGGACTATAGCGATAATATGTATTTAGAACGTTTAATGGATGAGTCTAATGAAAATTTTTACTTAGATTTAAGTAGAGGTATATTACCACCAAAAACAAATAATAAAAAAGAAAATAAATTTAATTTTCAGAATATATTTGGTAGTAAAAGAAACATAAAATCTTCTGAATATTTTAATTCAGATATTTTTTATTATGATATATATGAATATTTTTATAAAGGTGGATTTATGAGTATTTTGTTGTTAGAAATTACAGATATCTTATCATTCTTATTTGGAACTATATTTATGATATTTATTTTAGGATATTTAGATTGGGAAAGGATACTTAAATGTGGTGCAAATAATGAAATTAAAGATTGTGGTGAACTTTATGATTATATTTATGATACAAACTCAATTAGTATATTATTTACTTTAACAATAATTTTAGTATGTATTATAGTAATTATTAAAATATTCATATTCATTTTAAATTATAAAAAATTATTATTCATTCATGATTTCTATAAAAATGATCTCAAAATAACATCAAAAGATTTACAAACAATGGAATGGTCTATTATTATAAATAAAATATCTAAACATAAAAAAATTAAATTAACCATACAAGAAATAACTCATAAAATTTTAAGAAAAGAAAACTATTTTATAGCCTTAATAAATCAAAAAATATTAAATATATCACCTCATCATTATACAAAACAACTTGATTTTAATTTACGTCAAATTATTTTAAGCGGTGATATAAATAATATTAAATTAGAAAAAATTAAACGTAAATGTATATTATATGGAATTTTAAATCTGGTTTTTTCATTCTTTATATGTATGTATATTATAAGTCATTTTTTAGCTTCGAATATAGATGATTTCTATTCAAATAAAAATATAGGATTAAGGAGATATTCTTTATTAGCAAAAATAAAGTTTAGAGATTACAATGAACTTGAACATTTTTTTGAAAGACGTTTAAATAGATCTTTAAAATATTGTTACGAATATATAAAACAATTCCCTTCTCCAGAACTTAATGTAGTGTGTAAATTTATATATCTTATATCAGGTGCTTTTATAGGTTTATTTTTAATATTATCAATATTAGATGAAAGTGTATTACTATATGTTCATATTTTTGATAGATCTCTTATATTTTATACTGGTATTTTTGGTGCAGTTTCTACGCTTGCAAAAAGTTTTATAAAACAACCTGAAAATACAATTTATAACCCTTCGGAAATTATGGTTGAAAAAATTTACAAACATACACATTATATGCCTTTGCATTGGATTAATAAATGTAATACTTTTAAAATACGAGATGAATTTTTAGTATTTTTCCCATATACAATTAATATTTTTTTACAAGACTTATTAAGTGTATTTATAACTCCGATAATTTTAATTTTTTTATTACCTAAAAATGTAGAGGATATAATTGAATTTATAAATACAAACACAATACATAGTGATATAGGACCAATATGTTCATTTTCTACATTTGAAAATAAAACGAATGATAAAAAAATGTCACTTTCTATTTCATCCTTTAATGAAAATCATTCTATTAATTAATTTTTAATAATTTAAAATTAAAATACTTAAACATATATTTTAATTTTTACAAATGAATGAATTAGAATTTGATGATTTAGATAAAATTTTATTAGAACAACATGGTAAAATTATACATCAAGTATGGTTTGGTACGATTCCAAATAAAAAAAAGGCTGAAAAAGAATATAAAAAATTAAAAAAATACAGAGACAGTTGGAAAATTAAAAATCCCAGTTGGTACCACATTGAATGGAATAAAAGTATGTCTACTAGTTTAATTAAAAAATATTATCCAGAACATTTAAAAATGTACAATAAATATACATATGAAATTCAAAGATGTGATACAGTTAGATATGCAATTTTACATAGATACGGTGGACTATATGCAGATATGGATTTTTATTGTATTAAGCCTTTTGATCATGCTTTAAAAGAATATACTAATGATTTTTATTTAGTTCAAACACCAAATATGCCTGGTGATTATGTTAGTAATTCTTTAATGTATTCTAAATATCCGAACCATAAATTTTGGAATACTTTACTAGTTTATATGGAAATGCATAAAAATACGCCAATATATTATAGTAAACATTTAACTATAATGTTGGCTTCTGGTCCTGGTATTTTAAACAGAGTATATCAAGAATTTAAGATACCTTTAAAATTAAAAAGTTTACCTCATAAATATTTTCAACCACACAATCATGCTGATGATATTCTATCATTGAATAATGACAATTTATATACTATTCATGCTAGTAAAGGTTGTTGGCATGGTACAGATAGTACTTTTATAGTTTTAATAGCTAGAAATTGGGCAATATTATTATTTATAATTACAGTAATCATAGGCTTTAATTTTATAGGTGGAATGTTCTTATAAATATGTTTTTAAAATATATTATCATAAATAAATGAATATTTATGATATACCATTATATTATATAAATTTTACTAAAAATATTAATTTAGAGAATCATTTAAAAGAAAATGGGTTCACAAACATAAATCATTTTAAGGCTATAAATGGTAAAAAATTTAATCCAATAGATCTTAAAAATAATAATATTATAACTATAAGATCTTTTAATGATCTTTTAAATGGAAGAGATCAGGCATCAGGACTTTCTGGTATTGGTTGTATAGGTTGCACTATGAGCCACTATATGTTATGGAAAAAATGCATTGAAAAGAATTTACCTTACATAATAATTGCAGAAAACGATGTTTTTTTACCAAATAAATTTACAAATGAAGATATAGAATTTATAATTAAAACTCTTTCTAAACCTAAAAGTGGTTTTTTTGCTACGTATAAAAGTATGAATAATAATATAATTAAAATGACTGGTTTACAATTTTATATATTAAGTAATTCAGCTTGTAAAGAACTAGTTAAAGAAGCATTTCCAATTGATGTTCAAACAGATCATTATATAAGTAATTTGGCTGATAGAAATAAAATAAATATAGATGCAAAACCTATTTCTAAACAAAAAGTTCATCTAAGTAGTGTTCAAACATCTACATGTGTCAAGTGCATGTTACCATCAAATATTAATTTTTATATATATGTTTGTATAGGGATATTATTATTAGTTTTAGGTTGTTTCGCAATATATAAAAAATATAAATCATGTGTTAAAAATTGTAAAGTATAGAATCGCTTTCACCTTATGTATTATTTTTAATAAAATGTTTATTAAAAATATTTTAACTGATACTAAAAGTTAAATAGTAGTCATAGTTGCAAGTTCCTTTTTAAATTCAGTATTATCACTATCTAATGCTTTTAATGATTCTGCTTTGTCAACTAAAAGTTCAAACTTATCTGTGTTAGTTATACCTGTTTCTTCTGTCCACCATTCATTCATCATATCACAAGCTTTATCTTTAATTCCTCCTTCTACTAAAAAGTTAGTTAATTTTTTCGCTTCAAGATCTTTTCTTACTTCCCCATTTTCATCTTTATATTTAAATATTTGTCTACTTGGATCAGTACAAATATATTTAGGATTTCCTTCATCATCTTTAAGAATATGTTCAACTGCAAATTTAGCGATTCCTTTTTGCCCTGAAAAAATATAATCTAACTTATAATTATCATTAATTATGTTTTTTAATTTATCTACATTTTTAAGATCTAGAGGTGATATTATATTTATTTTATTATTATTTGTATTATTTGTATTATTTGTATTAATTATATTTTTAGGATGTTTAGCAAGTTCATAAATAAATTCATGATCTTTCTTATATATCTTTTGTTCATCTCTTATTAATTTAATTTCGATATCTTTTGATTTAATTTCGATATCTTTTGATTTAATTTTCATTTCCAAATTTTCTATAAAGCTATTTTTATCTTTTAATATTAAGTTTAAATTATATAAATTTGTACATTGGTTTAAATGTATTATCAATCTTTGTTTATACGAGTAAATTTTACCACATACAAAACACTTATATTGTTCAATATTAACATTATTTATACCTAAATCATTTTGTATTTTTAAACAATATTTAGCTGTTTTAATATGTAAATTTAAAGATGATGAAGTTTTAAACTCTTTTTTACAGTATTCACAAATCATTTATTACTCATACCTATTGTAGCTTTAAATCTAAATTTAGTAAAATTTAGAATTATTTAGAATTATTTATCTTTTAAAATAAATTTTAAACCTATAATCAACCCTCGTCAAAAAAATTTAGAATAATTTAAAATAATTTAAAATAATATAGAAAAATTTATGATTTTTAAAATCAAAAAATACGAATAATGATTATTTTAAACACATTACACTTTGAAAATATTAATTATCCTATTTTATAGTTTATAATATGTTTTTAATTAATACAAAACCATGTTACTGTTTAAAAAGTATTTTTTTTTAAAAAAAATTATTATTTTTTTCCACACACATTTTTTGTGTGTGTGGAACACAATTAATTTAAAATATTCACAAAAACTTTTCTTTTGGAAAAGAAGATTTAGTATTTATGTTTTTGAAAATTATTATTTTTGTATATTATTTTAAAAATAATAATTCCTATAACTTAAAAAGGTTTAAATAATGTAATAGTATAAAATTAAATGAAATCTTTTTTTATATTATTAACTTTAATTACAGCAGTTTCTTATATGCTTTTTTCAACAAGATTTATAAATACCAAAGGAATGTGTAAAAATAAACATATATTATCTCCAACTGTTCTAGATTTTGAAATAAGTGGTTTGTATAAATTTTTTAATCCATCAATCACTAAATACGATGATGGATATATGTTATGTGTAAGATATAGTAATAAAACAATTAAAAATTTATTTATGTATATGTATAGTGAATTAGAATACAAAAGTTTTATATGTTTTATAAAGTTAGATTTAAATATGAAAATTAAAAATATTATTTTTCCATCTCTAAAAAATATACCATTAGAAGATCCCAGAATATCATATAATGATGGCAAATTTTATGTTTCAATAACTGAATTTAATTCTAGAAAAGATATATATCCAGCTTTGTATGTATTTAATAAAGATTTGCAACATCTACATACTATAAATTATAATAAAGATAACTATCATATTTTGAACAAACCAAGTTATATACAAAAAAACTGGTGTCCTTTTTTTGTTGATAGTATGCTATATTTGCATACAGATACATATCCATTTTGGAATGTGTATAAAATAAATTCTAATGGTAATATGAATAATTTAGTTAATTATGATTCAAGACGATTTTTCGAAAATTCTAAAACAACATTTCTAAGATGTAGTACAAGTTGGAAACCATTTTCAGATACTACTTATATTTGTGGTTTACATACAAAAGATTTTGCATGTCATAAATTTTTACCTACAATAAGGACTGTTTTAGTTGAAATTGATAAAAATACTTTATTACCTATTCGTAAAACTCCAATATTTTGTATAGATAATAAGAATGATACAAGGGTTCAATTTTTATCTGGATTAGAAGTAGACGATTTTTATGTATATTTAACATATGGTATCGGGGATTATAAAGTATTTATTAAAAAAATATCTAAAACTCATGTTAATAATCTATTGATCTAGGAATACACATTTTTCTTAAATTAGTATTAAAAAACTCCCTAGTTTGTTTAATACTTTTATCTATATCATTAACATATTCTGTTTTTCCAATTTTAATATTAAAAATACTATTTGTATTAACTCCACCTAATAAATGATCAATATGGTCAATTGTAACAGGAGTAATTGTTACATTTAAATTTTTAGCTATTGAAAACATTCCTGTCCTTAATTCAGAAATTGTATATGGATTTTTCCTATTATAATAATCTTTTTCAACATATGCAAAAATATGATACCCACTATCCAACTTATGTTTAACCTCTTCTTGTGTTTTTTCAAAGTTTCCTTTATTAACTGCAATTAAATGATCTTTACCATAAATATATTTTAAAATTTTTACAGCTGGACCGTAAACTAACAAACATAACTTATCTCCAAATAATCCATGAGTTAAATATTCTATATAGTTTGATGGATAATTAGCAACTATAATTGTAGGTTTACTTGGTAAATCTTTAATATTCATATTAAGGTTTAAATTTTTATACAAAAATAATGAAACTATTCTATACGTTTTAAATTTCTCTAATATTATTGATAATACCACACCACACATAGTGAAAATAGGAAGCATTAATGTTTTATTACATAAAACAAATAATAGTAAAATTACCCTATTATATGCATTTAAATTATAAAATAAAATAAAATATAATAATGTAAAAAATATCCAGTTAGTTTCTAGTTTATTAAACCCTTTTTTATTTCCATAATATTTATAAAAAAGTACTAATAATATAATTATTGTAATATAAATAATCATTTATATGTCCAAGTTATTATATTTAAATTAAAAAACTTTGAAAAACTTCTTTTAATAAATAAAATAAAAATTATGGATAATACACAAATACAAAATATAAGATATGACACAGAAGGAGCTATGAAAATAGCTGTAATAGTTACAATTATAAGTACAATATTAATTACATTTTTTGGATATAAAATCGCGCCTAATTTGTTTGATAAAGATAATAGTAAACAGTTTGCTATTAACTCTATTTTAATAATTTTTATAATTGCTACTATTTCTTATTTTATTTCATTATATGCTCTTCCTTTACTTCCTCCACTTGAAGGGTAAACTTTGTTTATTTTTAATTCATATTTGAAATTAAAAATATTTATTTAATAAAAAATGGTATAATAATTATTGATAATATAAATATAATAAATAAGAACCCAACTATAATATTTCTATTTTTAATTTTTAAAGATTTATAAAATATGTTAGAATTATCATCAATTGGTTTATCTGATGGTATTTCAGTAATAGGAACATCTTGAGAATCAGGTATTAACGGTGGTTCATTTGGTATTATTGGAATATCTGTTGTTCTTAATTGATTTGGTATAATATCATTAATATAATAATCTGTATTTTGTCTTAATAAAGTAGTATCATAATTATTTTTACGTATAGGTTTTACAAAATCAGGTTTATTAGGTTCAAATAAAACTGGTTTACATGAAAGTATACCTCCTGTTAATAAATTATTAATTACAACTTGATAATCCATTTGTGATTTTGTATTATAAATATGACTTGATCTAACCTTATCAGGAGCTGGTAATCCAGTTGCAATTTTAAAATATCCATTTTTACCCCAAGATTCTCCCCATGAATTTCTACATAACCAATAATCAATAGTATATGCAGTTCCATCTACAGTATTTCCTATAGTATCAGTTCCCCATCCTATAATAACTACTGCATGTGACCCAAGAAAAGTAGATTCATCTAGTTGAAAATTAAAAGATCCAGTATTATAATCTAAACTGTCTATATAAATATCTTTAGATAAAGAAAAATCACCTCCATTATTAACAAAATTCTTGAATATATGAAATCCTCCTAAAACTGGTCCATATTGAATAATATGTTTTTTAATATTATCTGCATTATTACCATATGATCTAAATAAATCTTTAACATAATATAAATAATGTGTTTTATCTGTAAAATAACATCCACACATAGGAATGGTAGAATTTAAAATAGTTGGATCTTGATCGAAATGTTGAGAAGATTCTCCTGTACATCTAGGATCTGATAAACAAAAATTATAATCAACGCAACTTGATGTTGTTATTCCATTTTGTGCTATATATCGAAGAGCTACACCAGGATCTCCTCCTCCACAACCATATTGTACATCACATGATAATAAATATGTAGAACTTAAGTTAGGATTATAATCAATACCTCCAGATACTACAAATAAATCTGAAATCATATTTGATGTTGAAACAGCCCAACAAGATCCACATAATAATTGAGAAAATGGAGTTGTAAGATTATTGTAATTAGATCTTAAATCAAAATTTTCAGGTAAAGGCTGCGTTGGATCAAAATTTTCTTGAATATACTCTGGAATACTTGAAAATGATATATCAGTATTTAATGGTGGTATAATTATATCTATAGTACTTCCATCAGTTTTTTTCCTTTTAACTATAAAAGCTTTTCTTGTTCTAAGAAAATCATTATAATTTGGAATATTTAAATATTGAATATTGCTTATTGTAATTTCACCAAAACTATTCATTTTATATTTAAAAAATATAAAATTAAATTAATGCATTTTCGTTAATTTTATTATATAAAGGTAAATTTAATTTAGATTTAATCTTTCTTATATGAGTATTTATAAACTTATTACGTCTCCATAAAAAATGATGTTGATAATAACTCATTGTAAAATATGAAAATATAAATATAGTTGAAATTAAGAAAAATAATTTACTTGGATCTAAAAGGAATTTTGGATCTAAACCTATTGTAACGAAGATACCTCCAAGTATTCCTATACTTAATGATCTTCTCCAATGTACATCTTTGAAAGAATTTCCTGACAACCATTCTATTTTGTTTAAATTACTTAATATATCATCATTTGGAGATGGTTTTCCCCAAAATGTACCTACTCCATAATCTTCACCAACTTTGTTTTTTGCGTATTTATTATTTTTAATAGTATCAGTTCCAAATGGATTATTACGATCGATATTATCAGTTTTAAGCAATTTTATAGCTATTAAAATCATAAATAAAGGAATTACTAAGTATAAATAAAATACCATTTGTACTATTTATATTAATATTTAAATTCATTTATTTACATAAAAAGTGTTAAACCATTTAGTTTTAAACTGTAATTAACCTTTATATTAATAAATAAAAAATAAATAAATATATTGATTATAATAAATGACAACTATATACATTAGCGAAGAATGCAAAAAGTATATCGGTAATAAAAATAATATATTAACTAAAACAGTTTACACTGAAGAAGAAATTAGAGATATATTAACAGTTGGATCAAAATGTGTATTAGATTTACTTAATAATTTAGAACAATCATTGTTAAAAATTATTAATCCAATTGTTAGAACTGAATTCATTGAAAAAATGAAGGAATGTAAAAGTAATAGAATAACTTTAAATGAATTAATAAAGTCTGATCTATTTACTAAAAAAGATAATAATATATATATTGGAATGAATCCAAATATTACAAATGCTATATCAAGATTACAACAGATAATTATAACTTATAAAAGAAATCAAATAAAGAAAAAATTAGGACTTAAATTAGAATCTTTTGAATTAAAAAATGAATATAGTGTAAAAGATGATTTACCAACTTTGCAGTTCGAATTAAGTGATTGTTTTAGTAGATATTCACAGAAATATTTAGATGAATTATTAAAATATGTTCATTTTATACCAAACAAAGAATTTGATGAAATAGTTGAATGTCAAGAGCAAATGATACTTACAATTATTAAAGTTTCATTAAATTTTTTAAATAAGATGAAAAAGCTAGATTCAAAATACAAGGAAAAATATCAAGTAATATTATTAGTTGATGATATGAAAGAGAGATTATATAAATATTTTGATGCTTTTTATACGTTTATGTTAGATGAATTTAAAGTAAATATAATTTTAAAAAATCATTTAATATTTGATACAGTAAATATGCTAATAAAAGAAAAGAAAGATTTAGATTTAGAGTTTAAAAATACAGATCCAATAAAAGAATCTGAAAAAATTGAACTAGAAGAGTTTAAAAAATTTGTTAGTAAAAAAGATAGTAAAAGTAAGTCCAAAATAGATATTGAAATACATTCAAATAAAAAAATATTAAAATATTTGATAGATAACTATAAAAAAAATAAACGTATTGTAAAGTCAAAGCGTAAATCAAAAACAACTACTAAAAAGCCAATATCAGCTTCTAAAAAGACTATTAAAAAGTCTAATAAAAAGAAGCTTAATAAAAGTACTAAAAAATCTAAAAATACATCTGATAAGAAAAAAAATAAATATATTCGTTATAGTGTAAAGGATAGGACATAAAATTTTAAACTATTTTTGTTTAAAATTTGGTTTATAATTGTATATATATATATATTTTAATTTTATATATTAAAATCCAGCTAATTTTTTCCCTAGACTAGAAAGAGTTGGAATAGGTATTTGATTGAAATTTGGTATCTCTTTTCCATATGTTCTTGGGGTTTTAGCAAATAATTTTACTTTACAAGGCCAATGAGAAGTCATTCTAAGTTCTTCAAACGCTTTTTGTTTCTTTTCTATATTTTTATTATCTACCATTGTTCTCGGTTGATAACATAAATATACAACACATCTAAAATTAGGAGTTTTTCGTTCTTTAAATGGTTCTATTCCACAATGAATAGTTCTACTATCCCATAATACTAAAGACCCTTTTGGACATGATATTCTAACTTCTTTACACCCTTTATCAGAATAAAAATTATATTCATCTTCGTTCAGTTTATACCAATCATCTTTATTTGTTATATTAAAAGTATCTTTAAATTCTCTATGATATTTGTGACTCCCTTCTAATAATGCTAATGTAGCATCACCAATATTAGTATCAAAACCATTTATCCAACTTTGAATACACTCTCTATCAGGTCTTAAAAAACTCTGATCAGAATGAAACCACGTATTATTTTTATTCCATCCAATATTTGTATATTCTGGAGGCATATGAAATGATGCTCCATCAAAACTAACTAATAAATCTTCGATAGTAACTCTGTATAAATTAGCAAAAACTTCTAAAACTTTAATATTTTGTCTTAAGTCCCATATAAATTGAGAATGTCCAATACTCCAATGTTGTATCAACATTGAATGCAAAGGAAATAAACTAGTAATATTTCTCCAAGAACTTTGTTTCATTTTTAAAATTTCAAAGTCAGTATCTTTAGTTAAGTATTCTAAAGTTTGCCACATACCATCTTGCATTTTTTTAGTTTCTTCATCATCAAGTAAATTAGGTATAATTGCTACACCATATTTATTTAACATTTCATCAATATTCTTAATTGTACAATAATATTTATCTGATTCATATGTATCCATACCTTACACCTCATAAAATTATTTAATTAATATATAAAAAATCAATTTTTATATATTTAAACATGTTTAAATAATTTTAAAAGATTAATATCGGTAATTATAAATGTTTGTAAAAGTTTTTATCAACACTTGATACATGATACCCATTATTTTCTCTCCATGCGATCTCTGCTTTTTGTGCAGAAATACAAGCAGCTTGAAAAGATTTTTGTTCATTTTGAATTTGCCAAGAAACTTGTTGGGCAATTGTTGGTTGTGACCCAATATATCTTGGATTTGAACCATTAACTAAACTTTCACAGAAATTATTTAATGAGCTTGACATATTATTATATATTTTAAATATAATTCTTTAAATAAAAAAATCAATTTTTAATTT
>JACCDO010542123.1_pt1 | contig 24484 bp, 19 predicted proteins | sample 7446101 | NCBI WGS metagenome assembly JACCDO01 (sample SAMN15323440, study PRJNA562643) | freshwater metagenome | isolation source: river surface water | place: USA:Blue River Watershed | collected 2017-08-16 | reverse complement strand
TTGGAACTGTGTCTAATAATTGGACTTAAAAGTCATATTACTAACTCGCATTAAAATTTCAAGATGGGTCGCCCTAGATCAGTGAGTAAAACCCCCAAGAAATCCGCTCAAAACAGTGTTTCAGCAACTAATTCTACGTCAAATAATTCATCATCGTATCTGAAGGTGTACCATGTACTTATAATATATGTTGCATTCACATTTTTAGCCGCAACATACTATCATCGACAAAAATATAACACGATAAATATTTACTATGCTTCATTAGCATTCTTTTTACCATTAAATACATTAATTGGTATATGGGAAATTAGTTTGGGACTTAATATCAATCATATACACAATGAATACCAAGCACTTAGTAAGAAATATGGCAGTAATAGATTTAATTCTGTCATTGATTTCTTTTATTGTTCCGTTTCATTGAATGAATTATTTTCTTTGAAGTTTTGGTCCCGGGTTTGGTCGACTTACAGTTTGTACGATCCTTCCTATAGTAATAAAGAATCATTTGGTTTTTTTGTTGATGTTGGTAATGGTTGGACCACAACAATTCCATCGATATTATTTTTATACTGCATGACACACGATGTTAAATTTATTACCGCTCAAACACTTGGATTAATTGGATTCTTAAAATTTTATCAGGAATTATATGGAACTTGCATTTATTTCTTATCATTCATACTCAATGAAAGGTATAAAAACAAAAGTACCGCAGAAATCATACTATTTGTCGCCTTCACCAATGGTCTCTGGTTCGTATTTCCTATCATCGGAATGGTGGTGTCGTATTATTTAATAACTACTGGAACTTATAATATTGTGCGTAGTTAAGCAGTTACATTGTAATATAATTAATAATTTATCCTCGACATCCACTTAAAGTCGCTAATATTATGATCGTATTTAGGTATGGCAGACAGAAGCAGCTGGTAGTTGATGGAATCCTTCTTTTGAAGAATGATTACATCGTCAAGGCAATCTACAACAGTCATAAATTCCAGTAGAATGTGATAATAGTCGCTATACCATCCTACCAACAGCACATAATTCGCATACCCTTCACGCAGCAATAACAATATAGGGTATATTCTGAAGTCACTTCCAACGATTACAACATCAATCGCGTGCAGATCAGTGTAAGAACGCATTAGGGACATGATGTTGTGACGCGGCATATACTCAGAAATAGCCACAAAATCGAAATAATTAAAACACAAAGAGGATTCGTACAGTCTTACTTGGCGACCGTAATATCTATCTTTCGTGAAGAAGTAATAGTTCTTCGACTTTCCTTGATTGTAGTGAGCACAGACATAGTAATCGAGGCGATTGTTAAGTATATTACTACCGATCTCGAACACAATTTTCTTTTTTGATGTAAACGACCAAATGAACTCTGCAGCTGATGCTTTTCTATAGTCGTGACGAAGACAAAATTTCGGTGGAATATCTGCAACCATGTCAGTATCAGTGTCGCTACTAGGGTAACGATGACTGATGTTTCCAGCCCCTATGTGAATCGTGCCGCAGTCATAAGTATGTTCATTTGCCCAGCGATAAAAACTGTCGTCTCGAAACTTCCCATTTCCTCCTCCTTTCATTTTCTTTGCACGAAATTCTTCAGTTGATTTGACAGAATAATGGTTGATCCAAATATCTTGAAATGTCATCAAACATTTCATTCGTATTCTATTCTTATCGCATGCTCGCCTTTTCTCACTGTTTACAAGGTAGAATCCACTTACAAATTGCGATGGAGAATGTATATCATTTGCTCTTACACCTCTAGTATTAATGATACTTTTCATATAATCAGTTGATTTGCACTCATTGTAGTTGGCAAGTACGCCACCTGTAGGTCTAATTGAATGATTGGATGAGCTATAAAACTTTTCAAATAAAGCTAACGCACCTGAGAGTGAATACATGAATGAATGAGTGAGTATTATTAGGATGAATTTAATGATGAGAGTGTGCACCATAATTAGTAAAATCATGTAAGTATTCTATCAAGTTTTTCTTTGATTTCAAGACAATAAATTCATCCAAATCAATTAATACTAGCCAACTATGTAATGCACCATAGCTATTTAAACACATGTCATAGCTTTTACTTTGTATTCTATTACCATCCATTTTATGATATATTATTAAATTGTCGTTTATTACAATTTTAAGATCAATCGTTGAGTTATTATCGTAGATATACATGCGAGTAATCCCTAGTAGTTGATGGTACTCAACCCATTCCTGAAAATCATACAACTCGCTTAATTCAGTTAATTTTAGTACCACACATATGGCTACACTTTCCTTCTTAATATTCTTGATATTCTCAACATTTTTGTAATCTAAATATAGTCGCCACAAATTGAATATAATGACACAAACAATAAGAGTAAATGTCCAACGAAACGAGTAGCAAGCAGAGAAGACGAATGTCATCAGAATATTCTTTTTTGACAGTCCAAATTTTAAGGGCCGTGTTAGGACATGGCTGTTGATTCAAAAAACCTTTAGGAATAGAAAAGAAGCCATAGAACCAGCCAGTTGTATTCGGTGAATCGGAGTAAGTACGAATTTATCTAGTAAGTAAGTGAGTTGGATTTGAGTTAGTTTAATTTGTGAAAAGAATGCTTAATTTGAAGAAATCTTATACGAGTGTGGAGGCTGGATATTACTCTAGCATGGATTCTGGTAATGATGACATAGCTGGTCAAGGAAAGCTTTCAGATTACCTGCGACGTCTTACTGATATACGACAGATGGATTTTGAGGCAACATATGAGCAATTTATGGATTTATTATCTACAGAACCTGCTAGAGTGTATATACCATTTTTTTCTCGAAAACAACATAAAAAACATTGGGCTAGAGATGATCCAGCATTTGTTGTAGTTGAATTAGTATTTTTAGCTATTGCATCTTTGGCATATGCTATTGCATTTAGACGAGCTAGTTTTTGGTCATATATATGGACCGTTTTATACAGTATAATAGTAGATTATTTTTTTGTTGGTATTGCCGTAGCATCTACTGGTAGTTATATAGCTAATAAATATTTAAGGCAACAAAATCATTCGCATAGTGTAGCACAAGAAGTTGAATGGTTATATGCATTTGATGTTCATACTAATTCATTCTTTTGTAGCTTTTTAGTGACATATGTATTACAATATTTTTTGTTACCAATATTACTTGGACGAAATTTTGTTTCATGTATATTGTCAAATACATTGTATTCGATTGCTATGATTTGGTACGCATATAACACGCATTTAGGATATAGACAATTACCATTTCTAGGTAATACACAAGTATTTTTATGGTATCCAATAGTTACTGTGGTACTATTATTAGCATTATCAATATTGTTATTATTGTTAGGATTCAGAATCAATTGCACCAGAATATGCATGGCATTTCACTATGGATTGGCATAAAAAAAATTATATTTGTAAAATAAGTACATAAAACAAACAATATCTATATGTAAACATAGTTTTGCGAGTAGTGTTTTGAAATACTAATAAATTGAGAGCAGGTAGCATCAGCTGCAACAACTTGCTTATAAAGGCCCCTTATGACCTTTAGGTCTAAATATTCCTAAATCTCTCTTCAGTTCAAGTGTTAAAGCGGGGACCACACATAACTCGTGAATATTTGTTATATGCGACACATTTGGTTTATGAGACAAGGCAATTATGTCATTCATTTTAGCAAATCTTTTAATAGCTAAATTTTGAGCAAATTCGAATAATTGTAAGTCATAGTAATTTATAGCTGTTAAATCGGTGGTAATTTCATTGATATCACTGGCGTATATACCACTGAATTTGTTCTTTATATTCACGTCACCTTTTACTGCATGGTTTATGGCAATATTCATCCTACCGGGGAACAGCTTATTCGTTACACTTAGTTGAGTCTCGTCATTCATCCATTCTTGAAACAAAATTACATCAAACTTTGCTAAAATTGACTTGGCATATTCTAAATCTTCTTTTGTTAGTTGTTTTTTACCATTCCAACCAATTAATGATTTTACATAATAATTTTCAATTTCAACATATAATGAACGTGGATTTGCTAATACAAAATGATTTTTCCATTCGCTTCCATCTTTCCAAGCATCAACCCATTCTCTTAAAGTTTTAATTTTATTTAACTCTTTTGTTATGGTGGCATACCATGCTACATGCTCATACCAGTATAAAGATAAGACACGATGCACGGGATTTCGCAGTGTTATTACTGATAGTAATCCTTTGACATTTAAGAATTCACGATTTAAAGATAATCCTTCTGATTCATACAAATGAAGATGATTGTTCTTGGCATATTTTGTCATAATTTCTCGCAATGTAGTACCTGCTGCTTTACGTATGTGATATAAAAATAAGTCACCTTTTCTTTGACGTAAACAATATAATTTATGTAGTAATTGTTTATGCCAAGAGTGATCGTCTGTTATCTGATGATGGTGTAAATTATGAGAAATTATTGGTTTGACTTCTGCTTCGTGATGCTTATTAGATAATTGATCATAATTACTATTTAAAATTGGATTATTTTTGACAACTCCACGAAATGTTGGTGTTAAACCACCTGTTGTAATTGGTTTTGATTCCTCAACAATATTTTCGACAGTATTATCATCATTAGATACTGGTTTCAATAATGACTCTTTTAAAATTTGTACCCTCTTTTTTGCATTTTCAAGGGCTTCATCTAGCCTAATACTATCAGCATGATTACCTTCCTTAACCATAATTCCATTTGATGTAAATTTATATATTCCAGTTGCATTATTATATCCTTGCATATTGTTGCTTCCTCCAATTTCATTCAAGTAATTGACATGAAATACATGAATTGAAATCAACAGCAATGCACCAATTAATAGTATTACACCGAAGAATGCTGATAATTTCATATTTTAATGTTTTAGATATTTTCTTAAGTAATCTAATCAGAGAGACTCTATCATATTGTGCAATTCTACAACAGAAACTTTACTTTCATATAATGCTTAAGGCTGTAATGTTTTAGCAAAATTTGCTCCAAGTTTTACTTTGTAAACTGTTTATTATGTTCTCTACCTCCCTAGTAACTACACCGTAGGATCTATCGACAACGAATCGCTAACATGTACCGGCAACCAGTTTTACTCCGTAAATAAAGTTATATCTATGATAATCTAAGATTTATCTCTTCAATTATTTCTATGATTGTGCTACATAGTCAAATGATATTGTCTTCGAGATGTAAACTAATTTATTACAATAAATTTACTATAAGATACATTTATATATATAGGTAATAATTGTTGATTGATAGTAGATTATTTCCCAGGCTTTCCACCTTTAGCTTTAATAGCTTCACTAATTTCTGGTTTTCCACTCATACCCATACCTGTAACTACATCCAATGGTGTTTTACCAGTCCATTTACCACCAGTTGCTAATGCATTTACCTTGGCACCATTAGTTAATAACAATTGAACGACCTCTAAATGGCCACGGTGTGCTGCAAAATGTAATGCTGTTGCACCAAAATCACTAGATGCATTTATATCAACACCTGGAGTAGAAAGTAATAACTTTACAGACTCAATTCGATTATAATAACTTGCTATAACTAACGGAGTTCGACCATATCTTTCTTCATTACGATAATTCAACACTGCCTTGTTACCTTTATTCTCTGATAGAAGTGCTTTTAGCTCTTCGACATTACCTGAATACGCTGCATTGTATAGTTTCTGTCCAGGAATAATCATATTCATCATACATGTATTGGTACTAATATCACGCCGACATTTATGTTCAAATAATCCAGCATTATAAAATGCCGTGATATTTGAAATGCAAAGTGTGATCAATATAAACAGTAGTGTAATCATTTCGTTGAGTTTATTTTATGACTCATCTCGTGTTCCTGGGTGGAAGAAATTTCCCAAGGTCCGGGTTGATGAAACACGGGAAAAACTGTGGGTACACAACACACTGAACACCCACACACACCGCTGTGCAGTTGGAACTATTGACGGCGTAATACTTGGAGTGTAAGTAGGATTTATCGGTGCTGGGTTGTGCAGACGGCACTATGGACGGCGTAACAGTTGGGATGTACGTGGGACTAGCTAGCTAGCGGTGCTGGGGAAGAAAACTAAATTAAAGGTAATTAAAAGTAATTCAATTTGATTAAAAAATCATGTTCTTTAAAATTTTAAGGTCGGTTGACTGCTTAATTCTTTCATAGAAAAGCATTTACAGGTGGTTGTGAACTTGGATATCCACTGCTAGGTTGTCTAGTTGGTTGACCACTAGGCTTTCTACTAGGTTGTCCTGATGGTTGTACCGAGGGCTGTCTACTTGGTTGACCACTAGGCTTTCTACTAGGTTGACTACTAGGTTGACTACTAGGTTGTCTACTTGGCTGTGATGTAGGTTTTCTTGATGGTTGCCTACTAGGCTGAGATGATGGTTGTCTACTAGGTTGACCAGACGGTTGTCTTGTAGGTTGCCTACTAGGTTGACCAGTAGGTCGCCTTGTTGGTTGCCTACTAGGCTGAGATGATGGTTGTCTTGATGGTTGGCTAGTAGGATGTGATGTTGGATTGGTTGGTTGTGAAGTTGGCTGTGATGTTGGTACACCAGTAGGTTGACTACTTGGTTGTCTACTAGGTTGACCAGACGGTTGCCTTGTTGGTTGCCTACTAGGCTGAGATGATGGTTGTCTACTAGGTTGACCAGACGGTTGCCTTGTCGGTTGTCTACTAGGTTGCCCAGTAGGTCGCCTTGTTGGTTGCCTACTAGGCTGAGATGATGGTTGTCTTGATGGTTGACCAGACGGTTGCCTTGTCGGTTGCCTACTAGGTTGACCTGTTGGTAATCTAGTTGGTTGAGACGTAGGTTGCCTTGTTGGTTGCCGACTTGGTTGACCAGTAGGTTTTCGCGTTGGAATTAAGGTTGGTTGCCCTGTAGGTCTTCTAGATGGTTGTGAACTTGGTTGTCTACTAGGTTGACCCGTTGGCTGACCCGTTGGCTGTCTTGTTGGTCTTGACGATGGTTGACGAGTTGGCTGTCTACTAGGTTGACCAGATGGTTGACGGGATGGCTGTCTACTAGGCTGAGCAGTTGGTAATCTACTCGGTTGACCTGATGGCTGTCTTGATGGCTGGCCTGTTGGTTGACCTGATGGTTGTCTGCTTGGCTGACCAGTAGGTCTAAACGATGGCTTCCAAGTTGGTATAAATGACGGTGCCTAGTTGAGTGAGTGAATAAATAAGTAAGAGAGGGTGTGGGTGAGAGACCAAGTACGTGGGTGAATGAGTGAGTGTGAGTGAATAAATAAGTAAGAGAGAGTGTGGGTGAGAGACCAAGTACGTGGGTGAATGAGTGAGTGAGTACCGTTGGTTGTATATACTTTACTGGTAACTTAGTAGGTTGTCCAATAGGCTGAGTAGAAGGTTGACTACTAGGTTGTCTAGTTGGTTGCCCTGTAGGCTTGCGTGTAGGTTGTCTACTTGGCTGACCACTAGGTTGTCTTGTTGGTTGCCTAGTTGGTTGGCTACTAGGTCGCCTTGATGGTTGCATACTAGGTTGCGATGTAGGCTGCCTTGATGGTTGTCCTGTCGGCGATCTAGTTGGTTGTCCTGTAGGTTGCATAGTTGGCTGACTAGTAGGTTGGCTACTAGGAGAAAATGATGGTTGACCTGATGGCTTTGAACTAGGTTGTCTGCTAGGTTGTCCTGTCGGCGATCTAGTTGGTTGACCACTTGGTTGAGACGTAGGTTGTCTCGAAGGTTGCATAGTTGGCTGACTACTAGGTTGCCGAGATGGTTGCCCTGTTGGACTCCTAGTAGGTTGTCTGCTAGGCTGTCCTGTTGGTTGTCTGCTAGGCTGTCCTGTTGGCGATCGTGATGGTTGACCTGTAGGTTTACTACTTGGCTGACGGGTAGGTTGCGATGAGGGTTGATTTGTTGGTTGTCTACTTGGTTGGCCACTAGGCTTTGTTGTTGGCTGCATCGTTGGTTGACTACTAGGTTGTCTACTAGGCTGACCAGTAGGTTTTCCAATTGGTTGACGACTAGGTTGAGAACTAGGTTGCCTTGATGGCTGTCCTGTCGGTTGAGAACTTGGTTGTCTTGATGGTTGAGTTGTGGGTTGTCTCGTGGGTTGACCAGTGGGTTGTCCTGATGGTTGTCTACTTGGTTGACCTGTGGGTTGTCTTGTTGGTTGACGAGATGGACGAAAGGATGGTGTGACAGTTGGTATTTTGGTTGGTGTGACTGTTGGTGCATTAGTAGGTCTAGAAGGCTTTACCGTGGGACTTTTTGTAGGTGCTCGTGTCCTTGTCGTCGCACTTGTTATTACTCTTGCTAGAACTGCTATTAACAGCAGCACTACGGCATAGATGTTCATTCTTTATTTTGAGTAGCAGGGAATCTAAACCTATTCAAAATTACTGGCAAAAAAACGAACCCTGCACAAAATAGGGTTCCCGTTTTGGAATAAACAAACAATAATAAATAAATAAAACAAACAAATCAATATCATAAGAATAAAGTATAGTCAAAATCTAATAGATTGATTTATCACCGGTTTATCAGTTACATATATAGTTTAACTGAAATATGTGTTGAATTTAATATGAACAACAATATAGAGTAGTCTACTGTAAATATTTTTAAACAAATAATCACAATTGATGATCAGTTCGATGCAACATTCAAAATATATCTGATTATTTATTATAATAAGTTGCAGCAATACGCAGGGCTCGGAATAAGTAAACTGATAAAATTACTAACTTCATTGACAAAAATAGAAGTAAAATTAGGTAGCATCATCCATTTCCTCCCATCTATAATTACAGTGTAGGTGACGATAAATACAGTAGGACTGTTAATTCTCCTAGAATTCAATTATTAAGTAAAAAGTGTTTGGTTGTAAAGGAAGTTATAGCTCAAGTTAGATGGAAGAAGGTGATTTTTATAAAATAGATGTTGATTCAACACCAAGAAAGTCTAGTTATGTAACAACAACTATGGAATCTCTTGCTTATCAAGGAATAACGTTTAAAGAAGCATGTAAAACTGGTAACTTGCCAATTGTATCATATTTATGGACTCTTGCTAGCAATAAAAATATTGATTTAATGATACCAGAAAGTGAATATGGTAATAATCCATATCATTATGCTGCACTAGCTGATACAGATGAAATTGTATTATATTTATATCAACAACAAGTTTCTATGATAAATAATAACAGTAGAAGTCCATTAAAAAATAAAAATGATATTTCAATGTTTATTAATTGTAGAAATACATATGGTGAAACACCAATCTTATCAGCAGCTATCAATGGTAATAGTAGTGTAATTCAAGCACTTATAGATTGTGGTGCAGATATATTAGCTAAAGATAATTGTAATACAACTATTTTATCAATCCTTGCAAAATATAGTAATTTTTGGTGTTTAAATTATACATATCGTAAGCTTACTAGTATTCATGGTATTCCTTCACTTATTTTCACTACCTACCCAACTTATTCAGCCATTTACTTACTAGGTAATGAAGTAACTAAGCAAATATTGAACGAACCTGATACTGATGGTCATACGATAGTAGATTGGGCTTGTGATGCAGGAGATGTCAATATAATAGAATTTGTTGCAAAAAAAGGATTAAATTTTTATAAATATGACAATGAAAAGCGTGGACCGTTACACTTTGCAGTGATGAGTGAACGCGTTGATGCTACTAAATTTTTAATAAAATGTGGATTAAATCCTCATAATGAGGATAGAAATAAAATTTCACCATATACTATAGCAACAAGAAAAAATAATAGCGAATTAATTGTTGCAATAGAAACAAAAATGGGGAAATATTATGAGAAAAGAACAACAATCAATAGAGCACCAGATGATACTGCGTCATCAAAACTGAAATTCAGTTGTGTTTCTGTGAAAAAAGGGATTCGATTCTCGAATGCAATAGACCGCAAGAACAAATCTCGGTCGCATATCGTGCTAGTACACGGCACATTTGTCTGGTTTATCTATATATTAACAATTTTTGTGCCCTCATACATCTGGCTCTTTCTTGTGACAGTTGGTGGGTATATTGGCTATAGCTACAGCAATTCTATCAAAAAAGAGTTACTTGATGAAGATGTTAACTCATCAGACAAATATGCTTATATGAAAAAAGTAATCGTTGCACCAGAAAGGTTGCTAGGGGTGTGGGTCGGGACAATGATTGCTGTCATGATTTACCTTTTTAGTTGTATAAATGTCTATAGCAACCACGATTCATACGACTATAATCACCATGCGAAGACATTTGGGTACGGTTCAAGCATCAATATTTTAGGTATTGGTGGTGTTAGCTCGTGTTATTATGATTTAAAACTATTTTTTATTACATTTGTTAGCTGGTTGGGATGTATATACATATGGATTATGTTGGTGTGGATTCGCATCGATCCCGGGATGATCGATACGAGAGAGAGCGACTTCGATGCAGCTTTAGAGTCGTCATATCGCAATGGTGGCAAAGAACCAGATGAGATTTACTGCCGAACTACTTTGATAAAGAAACCGTTAAGGAGCAAATATTGCGTCATGACTGGCCTCGTCATCGCTCGAATGGACCATTATTGTGTTTGGATTAACAATGCCGTTGGGATAGCAAATCATAAGCTGTTTCTGCTATTCTTACTAAGCCATTTAGTCACTTGTATTCTCCTGATTTGTTTAATTATTCGCGCATTTAGTCGAGAAATTGTGTATGAATATGGAGTTGTTGAGGAGCTTTTCAGTCGCTATTTCTTCTTCACATTCATATTGCTTCTGTTCCTCATTGTTACGTCGGCATTATTGCTCGGTTTATTCGTTGAACAGCTTATAAATATTGCATTTAATCTCACCATAAATGAAAAACTCAATGCAAAAAGGTATTCTTGGATTAAAGTTAGTGATGCAGGAGTCATTACAAGCAAGTTTGATCGCGGTGTGATGCAGAATATCTTGGAATTCATGGAATGGGGCAGTTACCGAATTGATTACTACACTCTGCATGCCATCCCCAGTACCATCACAGAAGTAAGAGTTAACTCGGTAGCGAGGAGAACGTCAGAGATAGCATCCAACTTAGTTAAACGAGTATCAAAGTTTGTAGCAGGAGGACCGTCCAATAATGGCGACGTGTTACTAGATGATATTTATAGCAACAGTAGCGCAGATGATCTTGCATCAAGTGTTAACTCATATGCGCAGCGACCACAGAATAATTGAGTGAGTAAGTGAGTGAGTGAGTGAGTAAGTAAGTGTTATTTGTAAATTATTAGCACATAAATACAAGCTATTTTGAGTTGAGAATTTTCTCTAATGCACTTATTTTCTCAGTCATTTTTGTTATTTCCGTTGTTAATGTAACCAGTTTACCTTCGCATCCGTTACTACTCGTTGAAGCACTAAATATTGATGCATCACCATTTATATCCGTTATTGATAACTTTTTAATATAATTTTGTGTTTCAATTATACTATTTAAAAGAGAATTAGTAACGGCTATCTCGTGATGCATGTTACTAATGCGGCGATTGACACTCAACCATTGGTAACTAAAAAATGAAAATGTTAAAAATAACAGCAACCAAGCAGCCCAGAACGTAGTTGAACCAGATATTCCTGTTTTTTCTAAAATTGAATCAAAAAAATCAATAAGAAAATTTATAGGTGCTTTAGTAACCACCACATCCTTGGGTTTGATGGAAATACGATTTATTTTCTCTTTCTCGTTCATGTGGTTACTCATCGATGAACACTTCACTAAACGATGATAAAATGCTTCCAACCACTTAGTCATCTCCGAGTTAGTATTAGACTCAATAACGTACTTAAACATGGTTGATTTGATGAATTTTACTTCAAATGTTATATCAATATTGATTTTTTCTTCTCCTATACTCTTTATTATTAGGACATCTTCAACGCTGAATGTGTCTGCTGCTGGCACATCCTCCAACCTAATGAGTAAGTGAGAAAGTAAGTGAGTGAGTGAGTGAGTGAGTGAGAAAGTAAGTAAGTAAGTAAGTAAGTAAGTAAGTAAGTAAGTGAGTGAGTGAGTGAGTGAGTAAGTAAGTAAGTAAGCATGTGAGTGAGTACCTAGTCGATGAATAGACTATTAAACCAAGTTCACCAAATTTACGGTACCTTTGAACTTTTACACCACGTGTTGATTTTAATGCTGGTAAATTCACAGGTTTTAAAAATTTAATATCTCTGCCTTTACCTAGCGAGGAAGACATCTCTGTCCACTGGGAAACTATAACGTTGGTATCATTAACCTCTTCGTGATACTTCCCGTAACTATGTATTGCATTTTCTTCAATAAATAATTTTGCAAAATCTTTTAAACTTATGTTCAAATCACCAGATATTACACTTATTTTCAACCTTGCTTTTTGAATTTCATCAACAAAATCATTTTTACTATCATGTAAACCGAATTCTTCTTCCTCTTCCTCTTGATCAGGTGAATCAATAATAGGATTAGGTAAATTAGATATAGTTGTTGTACTATCAACGGATGACGACTTTGGTTTGGTTTGAATTGTTGAATCAATACTACTAAGTGTATTAGTACGTTGTCTCTCCGTATTCATTACTGAACCCCTTTTACCATTATTATATCCGACATCAACAACAGCTGCAACTCCACCTGATTTATACTTTGTTACAATATCTTTAAGTAAACGATAACATTCATCACGATCCCAAAATGATCGGAATAAATACTCTTTACGATATGTAGTTACGGATAATGCATTTGGTATTACTAATGCTGTCATCTCCTTTGTTATTGCTGTAATATGAGAATATGGTATACGAATTTTTTTTTCTAATCCGAATATATTAGAATAAAAACACAAATGACGATTTGTTATATACATTCTACCATGTAACAGCACTGTAGATTCCACTGCACATGATAAATCAACGATTAAATCCCCAACATCACCAAATATTTGTTTTAATATATCTTCGCGCGAATATTCACTGGCTGCAGCACCGCCAGCCACTAGGTTATTTGCAGTTGCAGCATTGGTCTGCTGTTTAGATGTTAAATCATCATCAACAGAGCCATCAGCAGAGCCCGCAGCAGAAACGGTGCGAATGCGCGTTCCTTCCATGCCTTTTTCAACTAAAAACTTCCCAAGTCTTTGAACGCATGAGGGCCTGGTACCGATCAAGACTTGGTATTACAAGTCCAAATAAAATAACAGTTAAAATTGAGAATTTTGATTAAAAAATTACAGTTTGGATCGACCGACCATTGATTCCAAAGTTCAATTCTTTCATATTTGCAAAAAGAATTAACTCTGTGTCGACCATGGCTTCATTTACTATAACAGTAACGATTTGATTACTTGGGTTTTGCACAGCAACACCATGCAACATAGGCCATCCAGCCGTTAAACATAAACCTACATGATTACTACCATCAAGTGTGCTATATGGTATGATTTCACCGGTTACTTTATCTATCACAAATCTTTGATGTGATACGGAGCTATCACAGGTCTGTAACTCTATTAGAGCACCTGGATCTGTGATACCATTTACTAAAGCTAGACATTTCTTACTTACTTTATCAACGAGTTGTCCTTCATCTGTTTGCTTCACTTGAACTATTCGATGATTATCTTTATCTATATTATTACAATTTACTAATCTAATAAATGGACGATCGACACTACCAACACCTAGACAGAGTCTACTGTAGCTACCTTGTTCATCTTCTATATCATCTAATATATATCTTGTTAATTCTATTGAACTGTTGGAGTTAACAAACCAACGTTGACGCACCGATTTCTCACAATTAAATACACCCACTTCTACTCCACTTCTTATATTCGGATCTGTATCGATGAAGTTGTAATTACCAACAATTGAACTATCAATACGCACAGAATCAGGTACGATGTACTTACTTATGTGTCCCATGTAATAAAATTTTGGTTGTATATGAAATGTAGAATAATCACTTGACAACACTATGGGCGCATCACACATGTTATCTAAGTGATTAGGACCGCCATTGCTATCAACAAGCAAGTTCCAATCTATCCAACCTTGAGCATAATTTAATAAATCAAATATGATATCGTGAGATAGTCTTTCGGCACGTAACCAATCATTAATATTAACACCTGGACAACTGCATCCTTCTGTAGCTAATAAGATTTTGTCCTTGGCGTAGTGATGTGTCAAATTAAGCGCATCATAGCCATATGTGCCATCTAACATACGATCATTTTCACCAGCATACCAATGAAATGCCATTCCATCCACATAGTCTTTGCCTGTCTTGTCTTTCTTGGTCCCGTCAACCATCGTTTTTGCCCAGTGAAATAAATGGTCTTTATTGTGATCAAATGCTAGTAAAAGTACTTCTGGGTGATTTTGCCTGATAATTGGACCGAGATAATCGTTAATAAAATCTAATTCTGCAGTTGCATTATAGGAACAAGCTTCCCATGGTGCAGCGAATTCTGGTTCATTTTGTGGTGTTAATGCCCATATACTTACACCTTTCTTTTTATATGCTTCAATAAATTTACTAATGTAATTTGCCCATGCTAGATGGACTTTTGGATCGTCAAGCAAGCATGTGGGTTCAGCGCTACCTAACATGCTTTGATTACCAGTATTTTTATCAGGTTTTTTCATCCATGATGGTGGTGACCATGGTGATGATAATAATCTTAGTTTATCTTCATTGTTACTTCTATCAGCAACTGCCGTACCTGCCTTAATCATAAATGGTATCATTATAGCATTGTCATGAGTAACTTCTGTGTCAAAACACATTAAATCATAGTCTCCGTCACATTCATCAAATGTATATGATTTCAATGAAAAATCACAGGAGTTAATATGTATTCTACCTAATGTATAGCCAATACTGTCTTCACCAAAGTATAGATTAATAACTTCATCTTGCTTTAATTTTGGTAATTTATCAAAATTATATGCAGCTGCTTCAGTAAATGCGCCACCAAACCCAAGAATTTTCTGATATTTTATTTTATCATTTATTTTTATAGTGCCTAAACCATGACCCCACGATGTAACTATATTCTCATGCAATATGCTGGTTTGCACTTCCGAATTAATTTTATTATTAAAACTTAATTTATCAATGTTAAAACCTCTTGAATTAAGTAAATTTGTATCTAAATTTGCCATTTTATCACCATAAGTATAAGATGTTTGCAAGATTACTACATCTGGAGTAGTATTATGGTTCATTTTATCGCCGTAATAAACTAATACAGCCAGAAAACTGGATAATATGAAAGTTATTGTTGCAATTTTGATATAATTATAATTTGATTTTGATTTATCATCGGTTGACAAAATCTTGTTAGACTCGGAATCTGGCACAGGTGCATAGCCGCCTTTGCTTTTACCGAGATTACTCAGTTCCATGATCTAAGTATATGGTATTTCTTGGCAACCAAACTACTTATGTCTAACTTTTCCGTGATGAAAATCATGATTTTGCATTGTCACATAATAGGGATTAAGATCTCTTGATGATACGAGGAGAGAGAGAAATGGGAACATAACAGGACGCACTATTAGATATTACGTTTTATTGAATAATTTCCAGAGATATTTCATTACAAACATATTTTGAAGTTAATTAATATTTAAATACTAAAATTTAACTTTAAACGATATTAGCTATTCTTCTTTCATTAGATATTAATTATATTTTATGTTAATTTATGTTAATTTATGTTAACTTATGTATAATTTGACATTCAAGAAGGGCCGCTAGATGGAAATTTCTATTCCCAAAAAATTTTAGAAAATAGAAAACCGGGAATAAAACTAACAAATAGTATAGGTATGAATAAGGTGCGCGAAATAAAAACCAGCCTCATCAGCGAGCTAACAAAGCTCTACAATGCATACTGGAAGAAAGATGAAAATTTGGACGAATATGATTCAGATAGTGACAAAAGTGATGATGACGAAATTGAAAACGATATAGATCATGATGCACTTTGTGGGATTTGTATGGATAATCCTGTTAATTTTGACTTAACAACACGTTTCAATGACTATTCGTCGTGTAGGCATTACGACAATAACTACTGTAACTCTTGTGTATACAAATATATAAACGGACAAATAGAAGCAAAAAAATTTGGGTTTATAAAATGCCCATATCCTAGTTGCAAGAACCAATTCAATAATAAATTTATCCGAGAAGTAGTTGATAAAAATACATATACCATATATTTAACGGAGAAACGAAATATTCAAGAAGAATTAAAATGTAGAGCAAATCCATTATACGCAATGAAGAAATATATGCTTACCATGTGGGATAATTTAATTATGAATTTCAGATCCTTGCACAGAAGAAGTAATGAAAATTTGTCCAGACGATGCCCATCTTGTTCTTATATTATAGAGAAAGACGGGGGCTGCATGCATATGACTTGTACTAAGTGCCGTCATGAATTTCATTGGTGTTGTGGTTTATCATATTACGTAGAGCATACTCCAACACTGTGTTTTATTTCTAAATTTTGGTTTATTTCTATCCTATTACCTGGAATGATATACTTATTATGGCCACTATTAGTAGTCGGTGCTGGTTTAATAAGTTCGTCATTCTCCTACATCGGTTTGCGAGCAGTATCAAGCTCAAGTACTCAAGAATTAGGTATTGGAGAACAATTTAAGGACTGCATACTATTCGTGTTTAATATTCCAGACATGGCGTATACCTTCATTATTCTGCAGTTTATTTTTAATATGTACCATTATCACTACACCTACTACGGTATACAATACGGCAGCTTCATGCACAAGGCCATAATCGCTATATACAACAATAAAGACTTCATTCACTTCATTTTATTGATTAAAGTGCTGTATTTTCCACCATCGCATGTGATTACATATGCCATGACATGCTGCTATCGTCATATATTTGGTGCTATTGTTACAGTTATGAATGTCAATACTAATAACTCATACTTGCTGGCATGTGGAACCTTTATATGGTCCATATTTGAACGTTTTAAATCCATTGTGTTGCATGATGCTGCGATAAGATTGTACCATGTTGCGTTGATACAATGCGTGATACTTCTGCATGCGTGTTATGTCAAAGTCATTGTCGCTTTGAATATTGAAAATATGAAGAAAAATGTACAAAATGTAGTACTGACACCATCCATGGAAGAGCTAACAAGTCGCCTACCGCAGACTGGTCGCTTTGTCGAGTACATCTCAAATGGCAATAGCAAAACTATTTTGAATGATATTTACACATACTGGAGCTTGAAATATGTTGTTAACAATCCTCTTGTAACAGTACTACTCTCTGCCTCGATTGAAATATTATCCGGGGCTAATGGATCAACTTTGCCATGCTTATTATTGTGGGAAATTGTATGCTTCATCCGGCAATTTAATTCTCTTAGTGATTGTTGCAAGGTACTTCGTAGTTATCTAGTAAAGACGTGTGATAATAATTACACCATGGAACTCACAGTGCCTCAAGAACCATTGATTATTTTGTCAAGCTCTTTCGCTGTATTATTAGTGTTTGCTGTTGCACAGTCGCTTCTATTTAGCGAAATATCGTTTCTGAACACCACATTAATAAAATTAATTGTAGGATTTGTTTGCAATCCACGTAATGCAGTTTTCCTGTTGCTAGTGATATCAACTTATTATTACCTAAATAGAGTCATATAGAAATATAAACAATGTATATTCGTTAGCTATATTAAATCTTAAACCAACCAACCAAGGAAGCTTGCTAAAATGCGGTACCGGCAATGGCGGTACCAACTCAAAAAAAGTCGCAAAAATTTGTGCAAAAACTATTCAAACTATTCAAAAAGGAAGTTTTCAGTCAAATTTTCTTGCTTTGACAGTATGTTCAAGACATCGGCGTCGATAAGCCCTAGTTTACATAGCAAAGCCGTGAATTATTTGCAATGGAATAGTGATGGTAATTATTTAGGTTCACTTTCCATAGCTGAGAAAACTGTGAAGATAAGTCAATTAGACAATAAAAGCATGAATGCTAAGGTATTGCATACTGTCCCATGTACAACAATTCCAGCTGCTGTGTGCTGGCATCCAACGGATCCTATTAGGTTCGCTATATGCGGTGATGATAAAACTGTTGATATATGGGATGTTCGTGCGAGTAAAGCTGTTAGTAAAATACCAACAGCTGGGCAAAATATTAACATGAGTTGGAGTGCAAATGGTAAAAATATAGCAGTTACTAATAGGAATGATAACTTATTAATATTAGACGTAGCAGAATCAAAACAAGCTAAATCAGTAAAATTTTTGTATGAAATTAATGAAGTAGTATGGACAAATAATTCCGATCATATATTGTTGGCATCGGCCGGTGCTGATCTTGGTTGTATTGAATTTATGAAGTATAATGATGAATCAGTTACTTTAATTGATTCAATAAACTGTCATACATCTAACTGTTACTGTATAAAAATTGATCCAACTTATACGAAAATATGTTGTGGTAGTGTAGATCATACAATTAGTTTATGGGATTTAGATGATTTGATATGTTATTGCAGCGTACCACTAGAAGCACCTGTACGTTGTGTATCGTTTAATCATAATGGTAATTATATTGCAGCATCAACCGATAATCCTAAAATTAATATCATAGATTCTGTTAAAGGAACTATAGAATCTGTTGTTGAAACCACATATAATGTAAATAGTCTTGCATTTCATCCTAAATTTGATATATTAGCCACAGCTATCGATGATAGATCTGGCAAACCATCGCCAGCATATGTAAAGTTATATAGTAATAAAACGTAATTAACAAGATTTAAATCAAAACAGGGATTCGAGCTTTTGCACTTCTTTATTCGTTATTCATCCGCTCAAAAGAGTACATTACCACTGCGCTGCAGCTTGCAAAAGTTGCCTGGAACTGTCGGAACCATTTTAAAAAATCGCTGAAAACCTGTTCCTCTCCGAAGGTTCCAAGTTCTATTTCTCATGGATTTGGTTGATTTGATAAAAAATGCGACAAAAGTATCGAATGTAAAAACATCATCTCAAGGTATATTTGATATTGATGAAAAATTATTGAAAGAAATCAAACGAAGATGTAAAGATAACACAGCGAATATTGATGAAGTAGCAAGATATTTATTACTAAATTTGAGCAGTAATAAAGGTATTATTCGTATGAAGTCATTAATAATCATGGATGAATTGTTCAACAGATCCAACTTGTTTAGACTTTCTGTTTGCAAAGGATTAAAAACAATAACATCTTGTGCTGGATTCCTGCAGGTGGCAACTAATAATATAAATGATGCTAGTAATAATAATAATAGTAGTAGTAGTGTTGCTACCAGTGCAAATGAACCTATGAAACTGGCTAAGGATTATAACGAAGAAATACAGAATAAAGTGAAAGAATTAATAGAATTATGGGACGTACGATATGGTAGTGATTACACTGAACTACATGCAATGGCGCGCTATTTACGTGAATCTCTTAAATTAACAATGCCTAATATTTGTAGGAAAGCAAAAGAACACCAAGAAAGAAGCAAAGAAATTGAAAAAATTAATAAAAATAAATTAATTTTAAGAAAAAATAAAATATTAAAAAATGAATTACACGATGGAATAGTAGATGTTGAGACCACCTTGCAGGTACTCTATCTCTTATCACTCTCTTACTCACTTGCTTATTACTCACTCAAATCAAAGGGTATCGACAGCTGCTTTTCAATAATATTTCCATCAGTTGTTGCTCCAACAGAAAAAATGAATACAAATAAACCAGAAAAAAGAAAGAATAAAAAACGGACAATATGGGAATGTGACGGTATTGAACTGTCAGTGGAGGAATGTGGAGATGATGCTGATAATACTAATCACGTGGTTGAACCGGTAAGTGATAACTTCTCTGATGTAGAATGGGAGTCAGATGATGAGATTTCAAATCAAAATACTATTGTCGCAGGTGCAACACCGTTTACAATTACCATACCGATAGTGCAACATGTTAGTGAAATTGAAAGCCGTGATAACAAAATTGTCGTTGATACTTTGAGGGAGCATAAGAATCATTTACAATCAATACTATTGCCAAAATTACTAGAATGGCAGGAGGTGTTGAGTAGTACGTGCGACCTGTTGCCGGCGTATACTAGTGAGGAAGAGAAAAATGAACATTACGAGGGATTAAAGGCACTGAATCAGATTGTGCTGACGTGTCAAGGGGTGTTGCGAGGTAGACTGAGATTGCTAGATTAGGTTATTACATACAGTAATATGACTTTGATAATGTGTAATTTTAATTTCACATAAATTTAGACGACGCACATACAATTATCCTCACTATATACACCTTGATATCTTGACCGAGAGTAATACTTATAGTTTTAAACATTCCAATTTGGAATCAGACTGAAAACAAATGCCATCAAAAACGAATAAATATCATTGAGAATACCTGGTTCCCGCGGTACTGGACAACCATTTCTAGATATATCAGTAATATAAGACACAATTAACGAACCAATTCCTCCCCCAACACCAGGTGGGCGATTAGGGTGAATACCTCCTGCGCCGCGTAAATTATTTTGATTTGCGCCCTCGTTATTGTTGGCATTATCATCCTCGTGACCAAGACGTTCCATGATCAATGCAATCAATCCCATTTCTACAACAAAATATAAAATTGATACCGATATAAATGTTGCCATACGACTGTATGATGATCCTTGAGCAAATAGTAAGAAGCATATGACATATCTAGTAAGTATACGCCAGTCAAACCAATTTAATGCTAATAAATTATCTCGAGGAGCAGGAGCATTACTTTTAGTTACTGAATTATGAATACGATTGTTAAATTCATTTAACACTTGAACACTACTTTCCATTTCAAAAACTTTGTCGGCATTGTCATTAAATGAGTTATTATTATCAATCCATTTTTTTGCGGCAATAAGACTTAATTCATCTATGTCAACTGGAATTGCTACATTATTATTCTTCATAGGAGTTACACGCGAGAAAGACCTACTAAAATAAGTTGATTAGTAAATGTTTGTAAATAATGAAAAGTATACTGAGGTGAGTACCTAGGTGTTGATTTTATGTATGAATTTATAACGGGTGTTGAGTTATTTGAAGATGTTGGAGAACAAACATCTTTAACTTTAAGATCATTTTCCATTAAATAAACTTTTAAATAATTTTGGTTTTTGCTACATACTCTTAAATCAATTAATTTGGTGTGATCATGAACTGGATTCCCGCGATAGTACAAAACGTAATTAAGTAATTCAATATTTCCAGCTGCAGCAGCTGTTTTAATATCATGAACTGTAACATCAACATCATCATTTGAGTAACTTAGAGTGAGCTGTTGCTGCTTTTCGGTCTGCAACAAGGCTGGGATGCTCACATCAACTACAAATGACGACATTGAACTGCTCTTTTTTCCTGATATTCGGAATTCGCGTTTTACCTCAATGTTGGAAGGCCGGGTGATAAATGTTCTTCTTTACATTTAATTCAATTTATCTTCAATGCTTGTTATTGGACTAAAGCAGTGAGAATAATATGCTTAACAAATTATTTCCATTATTTAAATTTCAGAAGAATAGTAAAAATATATATATGAAACGAGTATGTATTAGATAACGAATAAAATATTATTTGGATGCTATACATATAAATTCTAAGCAATACCACAGTATTTATATTATCTACAACAAATACATTTTCATCTCTAGTACCGCCAAGACGTTTCAAGAAATCGCTGAAAAAAAGAGTATCAAAGAAGTAAAAAAACAACAAGAAACGAGTGTATTGTCTACATTTAGAAAAAGATGAACATGTTTCAAAAGCAGCACTCATCAATGTTTGAGCAAATGTCTCTCGAGGATAAATCACAATACACAATTAGTATGGATATTGATCCAAATACTCCATCATTTGAACGTAAATATCCATCTATTAAAGATTATTACCAAACAAATGTTAGAGATAGAGAGAAGCCTATTCAATTACAAAAAGGTTTATCCAATTATTCTGGTTTGTTAATGGGAGATGATCGTATTGCCTTCTCAGAATCTATTTTATCTGGTACTCATCGTGTTACAGTAGAAGATAAAATGGCTATACCATCACCATCATTGAATAAACCACAAGCATATCGTCGTGGATTATATCATGAAGCAGCAGAAAAGGTTGGAGATTCCGAACTTGATCGTTTAGAAAGAGTAATGAAAGATAAATTATTTCAACGATCCTACATGACATCATCTCCATTTCAAGTTAATAAAGCATTTAAATTTTTTGATCGTGAAATGAAAATGAAGATACATATTGAAGGATTTACTAGAGCATTAGAATTCTTAGGATTTCAATTTTCTGAACTACAAAATTTAGCATTATTTGCTCGTTATGATCCTGATTGCACTGGTGAAATTGATTATATGAATTTTATTGCGAAGGCAATGTTTTATGGAACCGACTACAAAGACAACTTACCTGTTCCTAAGAATGCGGCAATGTTTGATAAAAAAGCAGATGATGATGATGAGATGTATCATGTTGATGATTTTGATGGAGAAGAATTAAAAAAGTTACAAGAAAATGAATTAAAATTGATATTTAACAAAATAAGTAACAAGAAAACTGGCGAATTACAGAAAGATAAATTTGATTTATTATTACTTGCTGCTGGCTTTAAGACCACACCTAAGCAATTAGATACTTATTGGACTCAATTAGGACTAGGTAAAGATGATACATTAAAATTTGAGTCTTTCTTTGAATGGTGGAGACGCGCTAACTTGTGAATATGTATAGATTAGTGCTTACACTTTTAAGTACTCTTAGTAATTTTACGAACTTTGTATAATAAATATCTTGATTTATAAACAATAATAATACAAAATAAAATTGGAATTATTGAGCCGATACGCCATAAAGTTCGTTGGTGTTAACAATTTGCAATATATTCTTTCCCGGCCATGTTGAATTATGCTTCGATGAGGATGATATTTCTGCTATTCTGCTATCTGCGATACCATTACATGATAACCATTGTTTTATACCTGGTAAATGTCCAGCACCAACAACCGCAACAATTATTCTATTTTTTCTATCTATGGTCGATGCTATACTGGCTATTTCACAAAGCGTTTGTGCGATGTATTCATCTCGCTCACTTATTATGATATTCGATAATGCAGGCAAATATTTACTGAATTTTTTTATTTCTTCTGCTATGAAATCGTCCTAAGTCAAAAGAATGTTAATGGAAATATGGCACATAAGTAATGATAATGCAGTGACTACCTCATTTTCAGTCTTTTTAATATAATCTTTAAGCTTGACTATGCTCATGGTAATTATTTCCCAAAATAATATTAATACTAATTTGACTTTTTCAATAAAATTTAGTTTATCAAAAATTCTTTGTATAGTAACGGCATATAATCTATCGCCTAATACAAGTGTCGCACCTTTTTCATAACCCGATCTAGCAGCTGTAGCTAATTCTCCGCCTAATTTATTACCAGTAACTTTTGCTGCTTTTAATTGCATCCACGTAAGTAAACCAGTACCAAGTATCTTAATACTTCGTTCATTCATACTATCCCTAAATATATCACTCAATGTTAAATTTCGTTCAATACTACTTATATCATACTCTACTAAACTATCAAGTCTAGCTTCGCATAATTCTAGTAATACAAATGAAGGCGAAACTTTATTTATCACATCTTTAACCATAATACAAGATGATTCAGCAACATGTAATGTACCACATAAATATAAATCACAGTTGGGATATGCTGGAATTTTACAATGTAACAATTTCCCCTTGTATTTATCCACCAACTGCTCTGTGACAGATTGTTGATCATTTGTCACCAAAGTTGAACTTTCACTGCTTCCTACATCGATATTTCTAGCTACTTGCTCACTATTGTTGTCACTAATCAAAGAGAATAATGAATTTGATTTTAAAATATGACCATTGACAATTGACAATAGAGCCAGCAAAATTGCTGCTACCAATGATGATTGCATGCCCAAGATCAAAGCAGGTACCTTACGGTAGTAAACTTTCGTTCAAATTTTTTTCAACATCGGTACCGGCGGTTGGTGATCCATTTTTTTTATAAGAATAGGTAAGTAAGTAAGTAAGTAAGTAACCGTAAGAATTCCCAGATATTAGGGATCAACAACTTTCATATAATTAATACAATAATAAATAAAATCAAGTTACAAACCGAAGCGTCTTGGTGGCGCCCTCGCGGTGTCCTTGGCCTTCACATTCGACGTTGAAGAAGCAATAATTTCTTTTGATTTTTCTGCT
>JACCDO012418528.1_pt1 | contig 24487 bp, 14 predicted proteins | sample 7446101 | NCBI WGS metagenome assembly JACCDO01 (sample SAMN15323440, study PRJNA562643) | freshwater metagenome | isolation source: river surface water | place: USA:Blue River Watershed | collected 2017-08-16 | reverse complement strand
TGTAATTGTTGAAGGTAAATTTGTTGATAATGTCACCGCTGGCTCTCCGGGCCCACTTGCAACATCAACAATCTTGGCATCAGATGGAAGGTCAAATGATTTCACTTTATTCAGCATTAAAACCCAAGGTCCATCTTTATGGCGATGTTGATCCGATATTTTTGCATAAATTTGAGATGATTCACCATCAAATGCATTTCCCTTGCTCGACATTACTTGTCTCTTCGCTACAGCACAGACTAGTCAGAGTTGCTCTTAGATCTCGAGTCACGAGAATAAGGTTCCCTTTTCCCCTTGAACTTTCGGCGTCAATCGTCAAGATTCAAGGGCCGGGTCTCCGAGACGACTCGGTGCGGTAACCAAAGGACTCACACGCAGTTATTACGCTGTAAGTGGCAGAGGTCTGAGACATCCGGAGTTTAATTCTATTCATCAAATCTTCGGTTAATTTCTCAAACACTTCATACACCGGCCCCCGTGTCGAAGATCAACACCCAACTGCTAATAAGCCTCGCTGTTTCATTCCCTCCCTGGAGCTCCTCTGGAACAAGTGCGATTCTGGAATATTGTTGTGACTCATTGCTGCCTCAACTGTAGTTTGTAAAATACAAGGAGCAGAATGTCTTGTGAATTAACGGCGACAAGTAGTAAGCATGCTCTCGATATAAGCGTCCCAGTCGTTGCACCTGTCAGTATGAAAGCAATGCTGCAGCCAAATACGTTTTTAGTTCAAAAAAGTAAGAATAAATATTTAAAGAATGTTTTTCCATCTGGATTTGGAGTAAATTCGTCGCGTGATGTCGAAACCTTTCATTCTCGTTCACTCAAGGCTTCTAGTGATAACTTATCCATGCAATCATTGACGTCGCCTTCCAAAAACATTAACTATATCCCATCAAATATGCAGGTATCAGAGAATAGTGACTTAAACAAGCAATATTTCTCATGGACAAATGGGGAGTATAACAATTCGATCATAGATACCATGACTGATAATTTGTCGGATCAGAACTTGGATGCATTCGCAGATGTTGCTGGTCCTTATTTCGCATCAAGCCATGGGTTTTCGAGGCCAACTACAAATGATTACAATCTATTTAGAAGTCAAATACCAGTTAAAGAAGGCGAAGTTGATTTTAGTAACAGTGTTATCGCTCGTGAAATACCGTTGCGGACTGGCACCCCTGCAATGAGAGCGAAATCGGCGAGGGCAAAGACTCCGATGACGCCCAAAGTATATCAAGTGCCAGCTGAACTGCCTAAATTAAAACCATTCACCACAAAATCCTCACAGCCGCAGCAGCAACAACAGCGACCTGATACAAATGGGATGAATATAACCGCCCAGTACGATGAGTGGCTGCAATACCATCGGTCGCATCCCGAATCTGCGATAAATCACGAGTTCAGTGTCTTATCTGGCGCAGAAACGGCCGCAGTATCCATGAAGCCGATGTTGGTTGCCAAGGCGAAAGGGCAGATCGTGGCACCGAAACCATTGTTACCTTACATAACGGTTGATTTGACAAGCTTCAAAGATATGATGCGACCCACTCCGTTGCAGCACAGCCAGCTGTACCAGCTACCGAGTAACAGCGACTTTGAATACCTACGTCGTGTGGTAATGAAAGTATTGCCAAACAACAAAGCAGACACAAAAAATATCACATTGAAGTACTTCAATCACTTGACTAATTCTTGGAAGCCGTTGAACAATCAACGAGATTGGTCGCACATCGTGTACCTGAATCAAGACTGCGAGCGTGATGCGGCAGGGTTGCCAGTCGTCGGTCCTATCCGAATTATATACACAATATCACAAGGCAGCGAGCTCATTGAAGCCATCAAAGACTCATACAACAATAAAGTGAGAGAAGTTGGCATGAACGACATAGCCGCTGCGGATAAGGGTTCCGTGGCAACTCCTCGGACGCTGACGCTGTCATTGATTACAGATCAAATGTCAGAGGACATGAATGACGACGCGAGTATAGGAACTAGAAGCACACTTGGGAGATCTATAGAAAGTTTTCGAAAGAAAAATCAAGTCTCAAGAATGAACCAATTCATTCCGAAATTAATGTTTATGCCACCGAAACCTGATGTTAATTCCAGCAGCATAGTTACCGATCACACAAACATGCCCACAAAGCCGGTGAAGAGTAAGGAAGATGAGTTGGCGAAAATTTTAGAACAAAGATTACTCAAGACCAAGTGGTAGAGATGCACTGCGACTATCATAGAGGATGTTATATATTCTGTAATTTAAATGTACAAATGATTAGTTTTTGTTATGTCTATAAGCTTTTCCGATGAGTTCTGCACCTGGTACATGCGATGAGTCCCTATATTTCTTTAAATCTGCTTCACTTAATGCACCATATGTAACTACCTCGCTATCATTAGGCTCTAAACCCAACAACCGCTGTGAGCTCTTCAATGTACCTAGTGATATACCTGCTACAAATCCAATCAATCCTATAAATCGTGAATTTGGTACTCTCAATGGTTTACTTGCTATATGTCATAAAAGAAATTAGTTGATGGCGAAAGGTGAATAAAGAGGTTATAATCAGATCCAGCCTGGTATTGGCAACATAAGAATCGCGATTGTAACAAGTATTAAGACTATGAACTCACCTCCAAACCAACCGAAAGCAGCACCTCCAAAAGTCAAGAGTGCCAAGTTACGAATGTCACTTAAGTTAAAATTACTAAGAGCATCCGACATAGTTGGATCTGGGTTCACCACGGGGTACTTCGTGGGGCGATCTGGATACAGCAACGGCATCCTTCCTTTCTTTTATATATTCTTTTTTCTACTTATTTTTTTTTGCATAGAAGACAACAGATGGTAGGGTTTGGAAAACTTGATAGTCAATAACAATAATAAACGCTTATTAGTATACGTCGGATGATTAGCTGCTTCAAGCTGCCGGGAGGTGACGCCTCACGCTAACAAGTTAAATTGTAAATTTATCGCAGAAAGTTTGAACTGTTACTCAACCTAGAGCAACCTCTAGGTCGCCGTCCGCAATGTACACATACATATACTGTTACTAATACTATAGTATTTAAACTTGCAATCACAACAACCCTAAGGAATCCTTGTTTAAGACTTGCTTCTGAAAAAATTTAAAGAAAAAATCAATAAAGATGTTGGTATTGAGCAAGAGGGCGCTGCCTTCCCTGCGAACGTTCAGAAGGTTTTCATCGAAAAATGCAGGTTCTAGTAGCGGTGGTTCGAATGGCTTGGTGCTGGGCGTGGGAGTCACATCTTTGTTTGCTATTGGTGTGATGACTATCCCTGGCGTGAAGGAAGTAATTGCAGAGTATATTCCTGTGACAAAGCCACTATTAAATGGGTTTGATGGACTTTTGAATACGTCTGGTGTGGAGAAGAAGCAAGTAGTGAAGAAGATTGAAGCACCATCATCACCTGTTGTTATTAATAATATTAAGGAAGAGATAAATAATGTTGTTCCTTCTGTAGTCGAAGAAAAGGTACCAGAGGTTGTCAATAATACAATCAAAGAGGTACCAGTAATTGAAGTAACGCCTGAACCATTAGTGGAAATAAAGCACGAGCATCCAGTTACAAATATAGTAAGTAGTAACGAGGTAGTGAAAGAGAAAGAAGAACAGAAGATTCACAATGCTCCAACTACCTCACATGATTGCAAAGAATGCCATGATCATAAAAAAGCTAAACCGGTGGAAATAATCAATATTCTACCACCTATGGACGACAATATTGGGGTAGTTAGTTCAGAAGTACGTGCCAAGCAACTGTATAATAGCACAGTCGATGATGTTCTCGACGATATGTCCAAGCAAAGCATTGCGTTACGTCGCGAACTAGAAGCAACTTTGTTGAAAGACCTGCAAGAGTTAGATGAAAATGCACTCAGAATAAGAGTCGCACAACTTGCAGCTGAATTTTTTGAACGTAATAAATGGGAAGCATTAAGATTGCATAATTCGTTAAAGCAAGTAGAAGCTGATGTAACCAAGCGGTACTTGGACCTCATGATGCACCAAAGAGCGGAGTTAGAGTTAGAGTTTAAGAAGAAGTTAGTCAAACGAGAGCAAGAATTAAACGAGTTCGCAGCCTTGGAATCATCGAAGGTAGTGTTGAAGTTAGATGAACAGCTTCGCAACCAAGCCGATCAGTTGCGTGCAACCAGAGAGGAAGAGTTGGCTGCATACGGTGCCAAGTTACAGGAGGAATTTAATAGTCAAATGTCTTCGTTCATGGCAAATGTGCGCAATAACCATGTGAAAGATCAGCTAGAGACACAAGCAAATCTCCAGCAAATCAAGGGCAACCTAGACGCGATTCATCAATGCTATGACGAGATTATCAGCGCAAAATCAACGCTGGATAAGTTGAATCAACAGGCGGCAGCTATGCTCGCGTTGGAGTATGCTCTAAGCACTTCTCGTCCTATTGAAAAGGAGTTGAGCTATTTCAAGAGCATCACCAGCGACGACGCATTAGTAACCAGTTTACTGAATGCCATTCCTGCAAATGTTAGTAAAGTAGGTGCGTTAACCGAGTCAGACTTGCGTAGTCGGTTCACACTTGTGAAAAATGAAGTCAGAAGAGTAAGTAAAGTGCCTGAAGGAGTTCCAGCTATGGTTGGGTATAGTATCGGATCCATTCTGGCGTACGTCACCTCTCCTCCTCATGGTAAAGTCGATGGTGATGGAGTTGAAGAGTCGTTATCCCGCGCATCCTATTACCTAGACAGTGGTCTATTGAAGGAAGCATTGAAAGAACTTGACACCATTCAAGGACAACCTCGTAAATTTACTAGTGACTGGGAAAAGGCGGCCAACGAGCGGATTGTTGTCGATCAGATTATTAAAGCATTGAAAGCTAACACCATTTTAAGATACACTAATAAATAAATTCACATTACTCTTTTCATCGAACCATCTTGCAAAAGCTAAAGTGCTACTTCCATTGATCGGTGCTGGCTTTGGCAGCTTTTTGTGACAGTATTTGCGCCTGTCTTCTCTTGAAGGTATCATCCGCTTTGTCTACTGCTTCTAACTCATTTTGGATCAGAATTCTCTGATAGGATGAAGATGGAGTCGCATTCCTTTTAAAAATGTCACCAATGTACACTATAGAATTTTTCCCATTTACTGTTGCACCAAGAAACGATCCTAAACTGCCACCCAATAGTATCGCAAGAGTCGCATACTTCGGATGCTGGAATGTCTTCAAGGAAGGCACGAATCTGGTCATGTAATGACTCCAATAACCAGCAACTAAACCTGTGGCAAGGCCTGCAAGGCCACCAGTCCAGACCTCCTTCCGCACATCATTCAATCGTAGGTATGTCTCCTTATCCAACTGTTTATCGGGAGGGAAATTCATACTTCTTCTTGTTATACCTCAACTCTAATTGTATCGCTCAAAGTTTCAGTTCATCATCCAGATGAAAGTACGGTTTTGTGATTGTGGTATATCTAGAATAGACAGCTGATTAATACGAGCAAAGGTGGCTGGTGTGACTCAGAGAGGGTCTCACTCAGAATTGAAAGTTGTTGCCAGTACGATACATCTCAGTGACTCTGACTCAGGCGAGGAAGAAAATTCACCGCCGGCTCCGGCAAACAGGAGAAAATAGTCTTAACTTTAAACGAGTCTAAAGTAGAAATGGCAGCGCGGATAGTATGCTAACCTCTACACTCTTGCAGTTATTCATTCTCTTCCTTTCCTTCTCTTTCTATTTGAACAGTTGGGTGTGGATTCACTTGGATTTTTCGACCGGTTTTTGGTTGTACGGTAAGTAAAGGTAAAGAATTTTTTTGATCGGAGAAAGTTCTCAGTTGCTCGGGGAAAAGGAGAGTGATTCTCTCGGCAAATCTCAATTGTTTACATTGTGTATTCGGATTCCAATAAACTCCTCAAGGGAATCCTAACATATGATCGAATCGGTTTGAGTCATCTTGTTAATTGCTCAATCTTGGAATGGTGAACTTCTTGAGGAAGTTGGTATCGGCGCTGCTTTCTCTCGACATGAGAACAGTCTCGAATGAAGCATTTTTAGACCATATTTTCAAGAAAGCAGAATACTATACACGAAAAGTTCCTTTCCGTGCCTTAATCGCATCAACTGTTGTAACCGGGGTGGCTATTGGTGGCTACACTACTGTATATCATGTTAATGAAGGCAGCAAATGTGTGATATTCGACACGTTGAATTATCAAGTAGTCGATGTTCTGAATCCCGGGTTTCATTTGAAAATGCCTTTTAAGCGTCCAATAATTATAAATGTGCAGTCTCTGCCTTACAAGGTTGAGAATATACTAGTCGCTTCCAAGGATCTACAACTCATCAAACTATCATTTGAAGTGCAGTGTCGACCCGACGAGGATAAATTGAATAAATTAGTTATTTCTTACGGCGAAAGACGTCAATTGGAGAAAAGCATCGATTCGCTTCTGGTAGAAATTGCAAAATATGCCGTTGCGAGTCAGAACGCCATTACTTTGCTGGCGCCGACAAGAGGCGAGATAGTTGCGGATATCAAGCAGCGCCTGGAGCAGCACATAGCTAACCTGGACATGCCGCTCCTTATCGACGAGTTGAAGATCTCCAAAGTCACGTTCGGAGTCAAGTTTATTGCTGCGTACGAGGCTGAGCTCGGTCCGCTAGCCGACGAATATAAATGATGTAGAAATTGTAAGAAATGTCGAAATAAAGAGAAAGTTGAGCCACCTAGTCGCGTTTAGTAGCTGCTTGTTCAACTGCGTGATTGGTTCGCCTAGGGGATCAACAGTCGCTACTTCTTGCCTTCCTCTTCGTCTATCTCCTTCTGCCGGCTCTGCCTTCTACCGAGGGCAAAACCGTGCCTTTCGCAGTGAATTCACTCGGATTTTATGCTGAAAACAACTTCTATCCACACCGTGACATGTGGTGTGGAACCTGTAATGGGGCCGGATTTCCGAATTTCGAAAGAAAGAACTTCAAAGAAGTCCACATTGCATGCGATAGAGGTTGGGTGGTATCATCTCTTGTTCGGGGCATCTAATTACCTGTCAGCTCAAAGTTTGTTCTCATGAACGACGTCTTTGTTGAGTTTCTCGAGACGCTTTGCCATGGCTTTCTGTACCACCGCAGCATCTACCCTTCTTATTTGTTCGAGCAACGAAGTAAGTATGGCTTGAGTGTGTGGCGTTGTCGGCATCCTGAAGTGTGCGAATACATACAAAAAGTGCTAACTAACTCGTTGCAACTCATGGAGGCGAATATGGTGGATCGCTTCATCATCACTGTATATGACAGTAAGGATGGGATAACGGAGAATATTGTGGATCAAATGGTCATTAAATACGAGATGCGAAGTGACGCTCTGACCATGAATGACGTGCTGGAGGTGGAAGAGGGATTGCAGGCATTACTACTGAAAAGTATGATGATTGATCAGAAAATTCCACATAAGTTATCGGATAAATGTAACTGGGCATTGATGGTTGTTACCAAGAATTCCGACGACCACGTGCACAAAGAGACGTTAGAAAGCGTGTTGGCTACGAATAACTGGGAGGTTGATAACAAGCTACTGCCAGAACGTCGATCGCCACCGGCAGTAGTAGATAGTAGTAGCTCACTCACTCTTATACCTATTAAATCCGTTCAAACCAATATAATGTCTATATCTATCAACGCTTACATTTAGACAATTCTACAATCTAGCACAGCAGCAGAGCTTCCTACGACAGCAGCGACGACTCTTTATAGTCCCACCCTTTCGTCGCCATCAGCTGCTTGAGCTTCGGCACGATCCAGTCGCAGTAAAACGACGGATTCTTCATGACCTTCTCCTTGAAGGGGCAGGACTGCGCCGCGGCCTTAGCACCGACTATCTTCTTCACTTGGCTCGTGAAGAAGTAAAGAAATAATCCCGCAATATTTTTGATGATGAAGTTAAGTAGGAATTGCGGCAAAACCAGATTCGGCTCCAACGTGGAGATGATGGTGGTCTTGACGGACGTCGACGAGATGGGCTCCATGATCGCCTTGAAGTCGAGGATGTTCAGTCGATTGTGGAACCAACTCACAGGCTTTAGAGGAGTTTCTTTGAATGTATTTTCAGCAGCAGCAGCATTACCATACTTTTCTTTGAACTCATCAATCTTCTCATTAACCGACTTGCCGATTAGTATAAGCTTCCCTTCTTCCTCCAGCAAATCGCAAGCGTATGCATGGATCACGGTGTCACGGGCTATCAACATGGGAAGTGATATGTGAAGATATGCCAGTAGTTCAGCATGTCCTAAGGTGAAAATCTTGACACTATCGTCACAAAATGGGACCCATAACTTATACAAGTCAGTCTCATACAATACACATACTTGCTCAAACAGTGGTAGATCCTCCATTATTCCCTCTAGCTTGACAGTCAATAGGTTTCGATCACTCGATACCTTGTAGTACGTGGATATACCAAAGTAGTCCAATCCATGAATCCAGTCATCACTATTACTCTCAATCTCATGAAGTGTCTCGTCAACCTTCTGGATGCGCTCCTTCAGCATGTCCAAGAGCTCTCGATTTTCATTTGATGCTTCAATTTCCTGCTCGAGTTGCTTTGCTAACTCGTACGCTTGCCGATATTGGAAATTTGCACAAAATTCTTTGACCTGTTGCATAGTCGTCGCTGCTTGCGAATTATGCACGCTTTCAGATGCCGCGGCTGCATCAGTCGAAGACATTGTGGGGAAAGCCTACTAATTCTTTCTCGGGGAAAGGCCACTATCAAGGTAACTCTTCTCATGATTATTTTACAAAACCAAAAACCGGTCCTATAATCTAGTTGATAAAATTTTGAAAATGGTGTATTTTGAACTTAAATGTTATTCAAATTCACAACACTCATCTACAGCCTTAAATGGTTTCAACAGCAAGAGAGCATTCTCCCCAGCAATTGCACCTTTAAGCATGAGAATTCTTCCTTCCTAGGTTCTTCAAATTCCCACACCCAAAAATGGAAGTAAAAGAGAAAAAAGGAAAGAAGGAAAAAGTCTGATGCTTCTATACGTTGTAGTTGTAACTCTCTTCGCACTCTGCTCTGCCATCGATGTCACTCATTCTTTTAGAGAGTCGGTGATTAATGATGATCGGGTCTGGTTGGTGGAATTTTACTCAGGGATGTGTGGATCATGTCAAGAGTTTGCGCCAACTTGGGACATGATTGAACAGTCTCTGCCAAATATGAGCTGTGGCAAGGTAAACATAGACACCCCAGAAGGAATGAAGATTGCTCAAGAATTGAATGTGCTTGAAGAAGGTATACCAATCATAAAGTTGTTCTACGATGCAAAAGTGAAGAAAGGGAAATCGATTACAGTGGAAGGACAGACGCATTCTTCGATCGTGAGTAAGGTGCGGAAGAGCGTGTCACATAACTCCAAAAGAGATGACGGGAAATTTGTAAAAATTTTGGATGCATAATTTGTTACTAAATACATTTCAAACAAACCATCATGTATCTGTTAGTCTTCCTCTTCGACCACACCGTCACTGGAATCTGGCGAGGTAATTACTTGCAGCGTTTCGGCGATCAAGTTTCTTAATACAGTGCTATTGCTGCCAGCGCCGTCGTCGTAGTAACCATGTCCGCCATCTATGAACGACGTCATGATGTCACTCACTCCAAACGAGATAAATTTCTTCTTGTTGGCGCTATTTCCCTGGGCCAGCACACAGATGGCCTTGCAGGCCTCGACGGTGATGCAGTACCTGCTCGTGGCGGTGGAGTAGCTGTCAACCATGATCTTGGGCAACATTAAGTGGGTTCCCACCATACTACCTGCTGTACTCACTAGTGTGTCCGCGCTAGTCGACAAGATTGACTTCTTCTTCACGCTCTTGTCTATTGCAGTGTTGATAGTGAGCTGTTCAAACGCGGCAATATCACTACTGAGTGGTAAACTCAAGTAAGTTGGGGACTGCGTAGCTCCTGTGACGTGGCGCGCAACCAACGACGACAGTGTGGAGCAGATACCTGCCACACTCAACTTCTTCTTGTTCTCCACATTACGGTCCGCGATGCGCGCGATTAGCTGGCATATTATGTAGATAAAGCAATCCGGGACTGCTTCCCGCTCCGAGCGCTGGAATAATATTGAAATTTGTTTGCAAGCACCTGCTTTGCCGACCTTGTGCTGTCCCACGCGATCCGAGCACAGAATCAGCATGATTCGGCAGACGATCATCACTAGGTTGTCGTGCTCCGAGTACTTGATCATCACATTGTTGAGCTGATCGGATGCGTTGACGGAGAAGGACAAGTTCGATGTGTTACTCACGTTCTCCGAACATAGTTGGTAGAGCGCAAAGCATATCCAGTGCGCCACGTCCACGTTCTTGGACCCGTGCGCCTCTAGAGCTGCCACTAACGCATCGCAAGCTCCAGCTTTACCGAAAATAGACTTGTTCTCAGCTGAATCGATGCTTAGGTTGTGCACCGCCCAGGCGATTGCTTCGATGATCCCGCTACTGGCTGCCGTGGCCTTGTGCAGCTGCAGCGCTTGAATCAAGGACAATCCGCCGCCAGCGAAGCAGATTTGGTGCTGGTTCACACTGTGATTGTACGATAACGACCGCAATGCCAGCGCTGCATTGCGCACTACTCCTTCACTATCGGCGTGGCGTTGTAAGGCCATGACTACTGCCTCACAAGCTCCTTCATTGCCAAGGTTATCTCTCTCCCAACTGCACTGGTCGCCATGCGCTAGTATCGAGATGGCGCGGCACAAGTGGAACGACGCAATCATGCTTTCATAGTGGGCTTTCAGGGTGTCGACCACCGCCTTGCAAGCTCCCGTTGTGATCAGTCGCGACCTGTTCGAGACGTCCGACGACGGCGCTTCCACTTCGTCGTTGGAGCTATCTTCTTCCACTTCAACTGGATCTTGCAATTGCGCAGACGAAGTCGTGGGTGTTATATTCAAAGTCGATTGAGCTTCTGCAGTGACGCCAACCTCGCACAACCTCCCGATCGCATACGAGGCCCATATGCCCACGTCGACACTCGTAGGGTGGATGTTGATACACTCAACTGCCACCTCGCAAGCCCCGCCTGCGCCCAACTTGAATCGGTTGTTATTGTCGTTGCATAGGTTACCAAAAGCTTCGCAACAAGCTGCGCATACTTCAAACCTGGATATATGCGCCCGTATACCAGCTAGCACTGCTTCGCACGCACCGGTGGCTCCGAACCAACCCGCATTTCCCTTCGCTAGCCCCAGGTTGGCTAGAGCCAGGCACGCACTTTTCACAACACCCGCGTTGTTGACATGCTTCTTTAACGCCGTAACAACTGCCTCGCACGCACCGGCGTGTCCAAGTCTAACAACTGTCACCGCGGACGCTGATGCCACCGAGACGCTACTACTGTTCAGCCTTGATGTCATGTTTGCTATTGCGGTGCAGCCAGCTTCCGCCACAGCCGCGCTGTTTTGGTGTGCTTGCATCGACGCAGGAAGTGCTTCACATGCACCAGAAGTTGCAAATTTCCCTATATTCGCTTCATTGTTTCCATCGGACAGAGCCGCAACAGCGGAGCATCCCCAACACGCGATTTGAGCGCTGGCTGGAAACATGCGTAACGACTCTATAATAGCCGCGCACACCCCTAGTGACCCGAGCCGCGCTTGCACCAGCTCGTTGCCATAAGCCAGCGCTAAGACCGCTCTACAGCACGCTTGCGCCACCGGCTCTATCTCGGCATACTTCACCAACACCTTTGCGATGGCGTCACACGCCCCTGCCGCCACAAACCGCCGTTGATATTCCACGATAATTTTGCTGCTTACAGTCTCGCTACCACTTACTTTGCCGTACCTGCTAGGAGACGGAGGCAAGCTCGGCAAATTCTGGCCGTCCGGATGGGAGGTAGTGATGCTGAAGAGTGCGTCGCAACCCCATTGAGCCACGTGTGTGTTGGACGTGTTGCGCATGAGCATCACAGAGATGACTGTCTCGTTACTAATATGCCGTTGTAGTGTGGAAGTGATCGCCTCGCACGCCCCGTGCTTAGCTAGCAAGGGTTTGTTGGCATTGTTCTTGGCTAATGTGGAAATAACTTTGCAGAGCCAGTGCGCGACGCTGTCGTTCTTCATGTGGTGAACCAACGCTTTCACAACTGGTTCGCAGATATTTTCCGCATTGAACGCGGTTGATTGGGTGTTCAACGTAACGATAGCGCGGCAGCTGGACTCGATAATCCCTTCGGAGTTGTAGCTCTTCTTCAACACCGCGGCGATGGCACCAGCAATGTCACCACGGACAAACAGGTCGCATATACTAGGACGACTCTCTCCTATAGTTGCCACCACCAAGAACCCCTGAACTACCGTCCTGTTGCTGTTCAAATGGTTGGAGAGCACCTTCAGCACCAGGTCCACCGTGTTACTTGAAGCTAAAATCTCTGTGTTTTCTTGGTTGTTGTACGCCAAGTGCGCGATGGCTCTGCACGCCGCCTCGCACAAGGCCTGGTTATTCAACCCATAAAGCAGCAGCAACTCAGTGATTGTGGCGCAAGCACCGCATGCACCGAGCTTGTCTTGGGTGCTCGCACTGTCAGTGACGTCGCGCAGCGCGAGGTTGCCGATTATACTCATCAATGTCTCTACGATTGCTAAATTATGCTTGTGAGTATGCGCGCATTGTAGCAGCTGCTCGCAAGCGTCCGCCTGTTCAAAGCGTAACCGATTGGCGCTCAATGCCGACACCGAGCGCACCGCGCACAACATAGGATATACCACCTCTTCATCCACTACGTTATCTAGTAGTGCACTCATCAATGCGCTGCATATACCACGCGCTCCTAATGTCTCGGCTAGTTGCGCCGACAGCTCGAAGTCTGTATTAGACAAGGACGAGAGTGTCCCCGTGGCATTTAACAGCGTCGCTGTGTGACTGTACTCTTCTCCACCACTTATTGTTGCTACTGCAAAGCATAGCGCGATGACAATAGACTTATGCGACTTGTACCTCTCGAGCACCTTGGGCAGGCAGTCAAGCAGCAGCTCCGTGCACAGCTTGCTGCGCATACCTTCTATCTTACTAATGTCTCTGATCACCACCAGCAACAACTCGAGGATAAGCTGCTGATTCGCGACATCGACGGGATCCACATACTGTTTGTCGTAGTAAATGATGAGTAGCTGCGTGATCGTCAATGGGAGCGCCGACAGCGCTTTGATCTTACTAGTGCTGGACTCAACGGCGCACAGCGATATGAACAGCCGCAAAATCCGCTGCAAGATGTACATGTTTGCGCTGTGACAGGTCAGGACGGTGAGACTACTGGACAGCACGCCTGCACTGACCAGCTTGTCCCTGGACTTGTCCACGTCGGTCTTTGCTAGCTCAGTCAGTATGTTGCAGCCATACTCGCTGAGTTTTGTGTTTTCGTATAGCCTCGTAACGACCTTGCAGACTACATTGCATCCGTCGCACGACACCAGTTTGGCTACTATCTGCGCATTATTGTGGCTCACGACATGGGATACAGCCCTCAATCCTTGCTCTGCCACCATGTCATCGCGTTCGTACTTAGCTAACGCTTTTAGCATGGGTAGTGAGCATCCCTGCTGGATCAGGGCCCTGGCATTACTCTGGATCGCGCCGAGGCTGCCGATAGCGGCAAACACCTCTTCCACTACGTCGCTGTTATTCATATGGTTGGTCAACGCCTGGATCAGTGCGGAGTGAACCTTTCCGCCGTTTAAACCCCCAATTGCCTCCGAAATGCGCGAGTTACTGGCTATTTTGGACAAGGCCATGCATATCCACTGCGTGGAGTCGCCAATAGTGCAGTACTTGATCAAGCAGTTAACTATGTGCGTGCTCACATCCGCTGCTTCTAGAAGTGAAATATTTTGCTCAGAAGTAGCTAGTGTGGATACGGCGAACCAGCCCCACTGGACCGTGTCGCCATCTTCAAAGTGAATAGCAATCGCACGAATGACTACATCACACGCACCGCTTTCTGCAAACCTCTTCAAGTTGGAGTCATTCTCGTGCCCCAGGTTCCTTATTGCGCGGAAGCACTCCCTGGCGAAGACGCTGTTTTGTATATACTTATTCAAAATAGTTACTATTTTCTCGCAAGCAAGTAGTGAGCCGAACCTGAGCTGGTTGTCGGAGTCAGGATAGGCCAAGTTGCCTATGGCCCAAAATGCACTCTCACAGAACAATACCTCGTTCTCGGGGGTGACGGACGCGTTGCGCTCCATGTTGAACGCGTCCAGCAGCTGCATTATCAGCTCGCAAGTGCCTAAATTAGCAAAAATTATTTTGTTTTTCTCGTTTCTTCTGGCGAGTCCACCGATAGCTCGCAGTGCCCATTGAGCTATGTTGAATGGGGTGTTGACTTTAAACCTTTCTTGTAAGACCGTCACCACAAGCACCTCACACACACCGTTAAGTGCGAACTTGACACTACTATCTTCTATATCATGTGTTAAGTTATAAATAATTCTACAACCTAACTCTACTATAAGTGGAACACTACTATTTAATGTAATTGACTGTGTTGTTGCCTCACAAGCACCGTTATTAACAAATTTGGCTGCCATTTCGTCTTCGATTGACATGTGCCTAATGCATTTTAAGCCATAAATGATCACGGATTGTACCATAGCGTGCATCTGCAGCGCCTTCACTAGTCTATAAGTCACATCAGATGATTGTGCAACTTTTTTCCTATTTTCATTCGAATAAGTTATTAATAGACACAACAACCTTAAGCAGCTGTTGCAATGAGCAGCAGATCCTAGCTTTGAGCCGAATAACTGATCAACATAACCACATACACCCAAACTACCTAAATTCTCCACAGCCACAGTGAGTGTTGTTTTCGAGGTATAAGCAACAGTCTGACTGTTTTGATCTCCCATTAAACTGGATTCTATTTCTTCGATGTCTTCAAGTATTTTGGAGCAAATATCGAGCGCTTCAATAGAAAATGACTCATTCTTTAATGAGACAGCGTGAGCTATTGAGTTCGCTGCGTCGTTTAAAGAGCGAACATTTTTCAGATCTCCTGGATCCTTGGCAGGCGCCTTCGACTTCGTCTTACTACCAGACACAACACTGGCCAGAAGACTCGAGAACGGATTCATCCTATCTATCTTCTTTTCTCTTTGGTTTTTCTAACCGGTACCTGTCCTGTTTGGGGTGTGTGTACACTTATTATTACCGCGTTGATAACAAAGATTGAGTGCGTGGGGCAACTCTGTACCGCGTTGATCGCTTTGTTGCAGGTGTTTGACTCGCGCGGAGTCAACAAGAAAAGAACTGGATGGACCCGCCGGTCCTCGATGAGTCACGCCCAAGGTGGCCGTCAAATAGATTTGATTTGTGGGCGGCTTGTTGATGGGGTGTATACACGCGCTCTGAAGTCAACTAAAGAAGAAGGTAAATTCTTACGATGGTGCGCTCACCAATCATTGCGGGAGTCAATCGAGGAGTTTTTACGATATTAGACAATGAGGACGAGGACTACGAAGTAGTAGAAGAGGAGAAGAAAGACGATGCAAGCAATACCTTGGTGCGAATCTGGAATAGTATAACGTTTAAATTCATAGCTCCATTGTTGCGTCTAGGGAATGAGCGCCAACTAACCCCAGATGACTTGTATCCTTTGGCTTATCCAGACAGTGCTACTGGCGTTTATAATGCCTTTCATCATTATTGGAGTAATGAAGTGTCCAAAAAGGATAAAACGAAGAAACCTTCACTCACGAAAGCACTATTTATGGCGTTTGGGTATCCGTTTATGTGCGTCGGATGGTTGAAGCTAATACATGATACCTTACTATTCGTAGGACCTCTGATATTGAATCGTCTGATATATTTCCTAAATGACCCAACGCAGCCCGTTTCGATAGGCTATTGGTGTGTTTTCGCCCTGTTTGTATCCAGTTGTATCCAGTCGTTGTGTTTACGGACATACTTTTGGTGGACGTTCCGCGTAGGAATGCGCCTGCGGTCTGCGGTGGCCACCTCAGTGTATTTGAAGAGTTTGGTGCTGTCTAACGACGTCTTCAGCAGAAGAAGCACCGGTGAAATCAGCAACTTGATGTCGGTAGACTCCACCAGACTGCAAGATTTGACTGGTTACTTGCACGCGCTTTGGTATTCATTCTACCAGATAGGGTGGGCTCTCTTTTTCTTGTGGCAACAGCTACATGTCAGCAGTCTCACCGGCATTGCCATCATCATCGTGTTTATCCCAATAACCAACGCAATAACTAGGTACTTGAAGTCGTTGCAGAAGCGCATTAGCTCAATCCGCGACGAAAGAGTGAAACTAACGAACGAAATCTTTCAAGGGATTAAGATCATCAAGTTCCAAGGTACTTACTTACTCACTCACTCACTCACTCACTCACTCACTCACTTACTCACTCACTCACTCACCTAGCCTGGGAGAAGGAGTACAAAGACCGTCTGATTGCGATCAGACACAGAGAGCTGGCAGTGTACCGTCAGTACGCAATCGTGCAATCGTTATCGGGCGCGTTGTCCACGGGCGTGCCCCTGCTCATAGCAATCGGATCCTTCGCCACTTATATCGCGCTAGGGAACAAGTTGGACGTGGCCACAGCTCTCACCTCGCTGGCTCTCTTCGACTTGATTCGTTTCCCGTTATTCGTGCTTCCAAACACCATCAACTCGCTCGCAGAAGCTCTCGTGGCTTGCGATAGAATCAACGATTTCTTACTTGAAACCGAGAAACAGGGCTTGTCGGCGCAGCTGGACCTGCCTTACGGCATCAAGATGGCAAACACAACGTGTTCGTGGGTGAATCCTTCCACCGCCACGAGGGTGGCATCCAAGGCTGCTGCGTCGGCGACTGCGTCAGGTTCGGGCAGTTACTACTCCTATATCAAGAGCAGTCTCAGGTCATTCGCTGGTTATTGCAGCGGCAAATCGCACCAATTCCTTGTTCGGGCGAGGACCAACATCGCCGGCATCAAGGACGGCTCTATCAGCAGCTTCGTCAGCGACAGTGTTACTGAGAGTTCTATTGACGCCGACAGCGCCATCCACAACCGCTACATCCACGTGCTGGAGAACCGCATTGAAGTGCTGGAGCTGGAGCTCAACAGCCTGAAAAACGCAGCAACTACTAAGCAAGCAACACCCAAACCACTCTTGAATGTAAATAAAACTCTTCCTCTTGCGCGCATCACGCTGGATTGCAAGCCAGGCGACCTGGTGGGCGTGGTGGGGACGATCGGCTCGTCCAAGACCTCGTTGCTCAATGCTTTGCTCGGAGATTTGCACCAACCATTCGGTTCTTCGTCGATAAAAATCAAAGGAAAAGTGGCCTATTGCGCACAGAAACCGTTTATCTTATGCGCGACATTGCGGGAGAACATACTATTCGGGCTGCCATACATGCAAAGCAGTTACAAGCAGGTGCTGCGTGATTGCGCGCTTGAAGTTGACATCCAGACGATGCCCGACGGCGACCTGACGGAGATAGGCGAGAAAGGCATCTCTATATCCGGCGGGCAGAAGGCGCGCATTGCTTTGGCGCGCGCGTTATACAGCAACAGTGACATCTACCTGCTGGATGACCCACTTGCGGCCGTGGATGCCCACGTGTCACATCACTTATTTCACGAGGTTATTGTGAAACTCAAAGCAAAGAAGAAGTTGGTGCTGCTAGTGACGAATGCGATTCAGTACCTCAACGCTGCGGATCGCATAGTCGTGCTCAATGACGGGAGTGTGGTGGAGGAGGGAGTGTTTGCGGACCTGGCTGCTGCTCCCGATAGTATCTTCAACGCCATGATAACGACTTACAACAAGGACAACGAGAGTAACAAGGACGCGATCACGCGAGCCAAATCACTGCCTGATGAAGCACAAGAAGGAAGTGGGGTCGATGACAGTGTCACCGCGGTAGCAGTTCAAGAGGGCGACGTAGACGCGGTGGATGAGCAAGAGAAAAGCGATCCCGTCCGTGGTTCCAAGTTAATTCAAGAAGAAGAAAGACAAGTTGGTAACGTCAATATCAAGTACTACACCGGTTGGTTGACGGCTGCGGGGTCGCTGTACGTGGTAGGGATCAGCTTGCTCGCTTTGTTTTACGTCGCAGAAATCAATGCGATCTTCGCGTCCTGGTGGCTGTCCTACTGGAGCGAGGACAAGCTGCACCGCTCTCCTTGGTTCTACTTGGGTGTCTACGTAGCCATCAACGTGTTTACATCGTTGTTCTTGCTTAGTAGGGAGTTATATTGCCGATTAGTGAGCTGGAAGGCGGGTAAGACGCTGCATGACAACCTCCTGAATAACCTGATGCACGCGCCGATGGTGTTCTTCGAGTCCACGCCGTTGGGCAGAATAACCAACCGCTTTTCCAAGGATATTTACACGTTAGACGAGCAAATACCCAATACTATTCGGTGGTACTTGCAGTCGATGTGCAAGGTCACCGGGGTGTGTGCCTACGTCATCATTATCACGCCACTCTTCCTCTTGGGACTGATCCCCATCGCCTACTTCTACCTGCTGTGCCAGCGTTACTACATCAAGACTAGCCGCGAGTTGACCAGGTTAGACGGCATCAGTCGGTCGCCGATATACGCATTGTTTTCGGAGACTTTGGACGGTATCGCCACCATCCGCGCCTTCAACAGAGAGCTTTTCTTCACCTCGTCCCTGTTCCAGCTGCTCGACAAGAACCAACAAGCTTATTTCCTGAACTTCTCGGCGAATTGCTGGCTTGGAGTGCGGCTGGAATTCGCGGGGAACTTGATAGTCTCCTTCGCCGCGCTCAGTTTTGTTATCTACCGCTCTTACTACATCAGCGGCTTGGAGTCTATCAACTCAACTTCAACCTTCGCGGGATTTGCTGGGTTAGGCTTGAGCTTGTGTCTGTCTATTACCCAGTCCTTGAATTGGAGTGTGCGCATGGCATCCGACTTGGAGAGTCAAATGGTTAGTGTTGAGCGTGTGCACGAGTACACGGTGATCCCCTCGGAGACCGAGAAATATTATCAAACGGATGCCGTGAGTGAGTGGCCGAAATCGGGCGGCGTCACCTTCAAGAACGTGTCCATGAGGTACCGACCCGACCTGCCTTTGGTGCTGCACGATTTGTCCTTCGACATCAAATCCGGGGATAAAATTGGGATCGTTGGACGGACTGGCTCAGGGAAGTCCAGCACGGTCACCTCGCTGCTGCGTCTGGTGGAGATATCAAGTGGCAGTATACTCATCGACGGTGTGGATATCTCGTCGTTGAGCTTGAACACCTTGCGCTCGAAAGTAGCCGTGATCCCACAAGATCCCGTGTTGTTTTCCGGCACTATTCGCTCGAATTTGGATCCATTTCACTACTATACCGATGAGCAACTGTGGTACGCCTTGAAGCGCTGCAACCTGCACCACTTCATTGCTTCGTTAGACGACGCAGTGAACGAGAATGGCAGCAACTTCAGCACCGGACAGCGGCAGCTAATCTGTTTCACGAGAGCATTAGTTAGTAACGCCAAGATAATTGTATGCGATGAAGCCACTAGTGCGTGCGATGTTATAATCGACGATTTGATCCAGAAGACTATAAGAAGCGACACTTTCGCCGCGACGACGATGATAACGATAGCGCACCGCATCAACACGATCATTGACAGCACCAAGATCATGGTGCTCGACAGTGGACGCGTTGTGGAGTTCGATACTCCGGCTAACTTATTGAGTGACCCAGAGAGCGAGTTCACCAAGCTAGTGAACCAAGCAGCGAGATAATGCAGTTGCAGAATTGTTGTATTTGTATTTACTCAATTATTATTACTATGTACACGTTTCAAAAAATCTATAATTTATTCATCATCGGATGAATCAGAATTCATATTGTCAGGGTCCATGTTATCTTCGTGAGTAAAAGTGCCAGATGCTTGCACTATTGCTCTACCGATGGCGCCTATCCATTCATCTTTTTCTTTTTCTTTATCAGTAAACATATAAAATGTTGTGTCTGCAGTACTCACTTCAATGGAATTCTTTCTTCCCGCTTTAAGTTCAGCACTCTTGACAGTCATACAAGTAGACAGATCGATCATGCCGTGCGGAGCACATGTTTCATTCTTTGCAAAGAATAACTTGGAATCTTTAAGTACAAAATATCTTCTACGCCAATCCTTTAACCACGTGCTTTGTTTGCTCATCCATCCTTCAATGGATGGGTTGTTGGTGTCATATGACTTGTTAGTCGCTTGGTCCACGTACGGAGGGCGCGTTACGCGAGACATTGTGTATAATGGATGGATCTAGTTGGTACCAAAACTATCCTGGTTGCCTTGCTGGCTTTTTGCTGGAAATCTTTGTGGCCGGAACCGTTTCGGCGATAAAGTAAGAGAGAATGTGGATATTGCGCCGGCGCCGCGCAGAGCTCTGCCTCCTAACTCGTCCTTTCCCACTCGACTCCTTCCTCGGCTCGTCTACCGTTCATTGGACCATCAAATACACCGCCGGTACCACCCTTGCATGATGACAGCAACTAGTCAAAAAATCCTTCAGTGCTGCAGCTACGATGGATGTGTGTGTGCGTTCGATCGTTGTGAGTGGGAATGAGCGGATGAAGCTGCAATACTTCCGTAATGAACTCAAGGAATTGGATGGTTTTAGGGGAAACGCTACCTACTTGAAAGAGCAGATAGCTATTGCCCAGTCAAAGCTATCGTCCGCGGGTTTATTCGATGAAGTAGAGGTTCAAGTGTTGCCACTAGACAAGAACGATGTGCGTATGGAGGTTAAGGTCAAGGAAAAAGGGATACCATTTCTTAAAATTGAGTCTAATGTGAAAACAAATAATGGTTTATCAAATGATGTTGGTTTTGAGGTTCAAGGAGCATTGCGAAGTCCATTTGGGCTTGGAGAGTTTGTTAGATTAACATTAGGAAGTGGGAGTAGTGGATCAAAAGATAATAGTCTTGTAGCAACTGCTCCATTTTACATCAATAACAGGCAATACCGTGGACATGTATCCGTGAAATCTAGTAGCGAAAATAATTCATATTATTTATCATACAAACAAAAATTTTCCAACATTTTAGCGATGCTCGAGACAGTTGGCGGTCCCAGCAGCCACTCGCTCTCTTGTGAAATAGCTCACAGAGATGAAGTGCCCATAACTTACTGGAACGTCCCACATCAGCAAGCGTATAATGTGAGCAGTGCAGTGCTATACAATCTGGCGTCTTCATCCAAAGTATCGGCTAAATATTCGTGGTTGTTTGACAGCAGAGACAGCGCACCCAATCCATCCAACGGTAAATTCATTAGTAGTTCCGTTGAGGTTGCACTACCACCTGGTTCAGCACAATTCTTACGTAGTGAAGTCACGTTACAAAATCATCAAACTCTAGGACCCTCTTTATTCAATCAACCAGGTTTAGTGGCTTCGCTATGCGGTCATCTGGGTGTGGTTTATCCATTGAATAGTGACAAATCATTGAATGTTTCTGACCGTTATCACAACGGCGGTCCCATGTCCGTGCGCGGATTTGACTATTATGGCATCGGTGCCAGAGGCGACCCTAATACCGGCGGGAATATTAGCGGCGACAGCATTGGTGGGATATCGAAACTAAATTTGATTGCTATGTTGTCCATGCCAATCCCTCAGGAAACAGCCGCTGCTGCAGGTGGAAGACTCTTTGTCCACTGCAACATTGGCAGCATCGGACCACTATCCCACTGGCAATCGACTAGTTTGATTTCTCCGAATATATTTGGCTTCGCATTGAATAACATGAGAGCGTCGCTTGGCGGCGGAGTGTCGTTTCAAATCATGAATAGTATTCGACTCGAGATGTCATACTCCCTTCCGCTGCTGCGGGCCCGCCACGATGTGCTGAAACCCTTTCAAATAGGTGTTGGTGTTACCATTAACTAGCTGTTTATATTGTATTTAATGCGAACTAGATGCTCGCCGCGCCCCTCGCAGCCACTCACTAACACCCCCGCGCTGACCCGCGCTGACCGGCGTGTCGCGTCGCACTACCTCAATAAAGCCGGCCCAAAATTATGAAATCTATCAAACTCAGGGTTGATAGTTTCAACATCTTGAGACAGGAAAGAGGAGAGAAGTGCTTGAGTGAAGTGTCTAGAGATACGAGGAAGAGACGCATATGGGCAGCTCGCAGTCATCTACGCCCGGGAACTCCATACTCGAGGTAAACCATACCACGTGCGCTGACGAAGATAATGATACTAGGTAGGAAAATCCTTCTCCCCCAATATTTATTACTCCTCATATCGTCATATATAGGGGCTCCGAGGTGACCATCATGACGTTCTTAAATGACGCAAATAGTAAATTGTACTTTCAAAATTTCTTAAAATCAGAATTTGCTGATGAAAATCTAAAATTATACGACGAAATCGAGAACATTAAATCGATCAAAAGCAAATCGGTGTTGCAGAGGAAGCTCAAAGACGTCTACGAGCAATATATTAAACCAGGCGCTGAATTTGAGTGCAATATACCAGACAGTCAACGAAGTACATTTTTTGGCTTCGTATCTGACTCCGACGTCGGCATGAGTCAACCATTGTTGCGCCTGTTGGAGACGATGGAGAAGGAAGTGCTAAGGATACTTAATTTAGGATCATTCCCTCGTTTTCTCAAGAGTGCAATGTATCAACAGTACGTGTTGGACCACCGAAGGGATCAGCGAGTCCAAATTAATAGTAGGAAAACCATGATCAAGTAGGCAACTATATATAATATTAACAATGTGTATATCAAAAGTATATGATTTCTCTTGGCAGCGGCTTCCTTCTCTGCTTCACTTCATCTACTTCGATAGCTGGAGCTCTCGTCACCTTGACCTTCGTCGTGTAAGGCTCAATGTTCAAAAGCAATAATAATTTCCCCAAATATTGCAAAGGAACAGCAACGTACTGACCTAACGACGAATTGCTAGTGAAGAGGACCTCGCTGCCTTTGCTGTACGCACTCTCTATACTGTCCATGTTGTTGAAGACCAACTCATTGCGGACAAACCTTTGTAGTTTCTCTTTTTGTTTCCAGAATAAGAAGTTGTTGTTTCCTCGCGCTACCCAATCGTCGTTGAACCACTTCTTCTCGTGCTTCAAAGTGCAGTAATAACTGTCATCGATTGGAAATACGGCGACAATTGGCCCCCACAACGAGGCGAGCTGCGAGTCCGTCGTGGCGATGTGACCGTTTCGCAGTGTTACATAGTCACTTTCCTTGTAAACTGATGATAATTCCTGGTCCAAAGCAGTAAAATAGTCGGTTGAAAGTGGGTTATTGTAAGTGCCTTGGAGTAGTAAATCGCTTCTAGGACTCTCGATGGTAACTTTGTTCTTCAAATTAGAATTACCAACTGAACTCTTGCCTGGTGACAGCTTCCGCTCTGCTACTCCTTGAGGTAATTGAGCGACGTTCGTACCACGATATAAAACACGTCCAGTACGTTGAGATATTTCAAGTGATTTCTTACAGTATTTAGAGACCAAATCTGCAGCTTCCTGCACCGATTCTACTCCATTGTCGCTGCTAACTGCATTTTGTGGCACTAAAGTCAAAAGAGGCAAAGCAACCTTCATTGTATTTGATATTAATGCCTCTTTAGTCAATCCTGCAATACTTGTGATACGCATTCCATAAGTTGCGACTGCAAATCCAATGCAAATAACAGATGCGTAGAGCATTATGTATGAAATCTCACTCGGTGTTGTATCTCCACCAAGCTACCCCAAAGAATGATATTGACGACGCAAGCAAGAAGGCTTTGTTAGAAATACTCTTTTTGGGTGGTTGAAGCAATAGATGACACGTATATGTGCCTAGAGCGGCGAATGTAGTGGTTCCAATGATCCTGCAACTGGTACAATCCTCCATCAGTCCAGTTGGACTGCTGAGTTTTTTCAAAATTCAGCGAGGGATCAGGCCGTGATAGGTACGGTAATATATTACTCGAATAGAATATATTTAGTTACAGATACTAGAACCGTTTGTACCCGACGGGATTATTCCAACACACTGCTATACTGAACAGCTTCATTAGTTAGAGCAATCGTGCCAAACGCGACTGCATGCAATGTTCCCTGAGGACGATTGTAGGGTCCTTCTCTCGCAGCCATAGCGATGATGGTGTATTAGTAGTAATAATCTGATATTGCAAAATCATTGTGACTATTATTACTGCCCTTTACTTACATGCTCCCGTGCCGCCGCAGCACTTTTTCGCAGCATCATTAGTACTGACAATGGGACCAAATTTTTCTTCTATACGTCTCAATCCATCTAAAAATTCATTATACTTTTGCAGCAATTTATCCCCTTCTACTTCTACCATCGTCGCTAACTCTTGTACATTTACTTGTAATTCTGGTAACAACTTCGATGTATCAACTTCATTCGGAAGCTCATCTACCAGAATATGACGAATTTTTTCGAGCAATTC
>JACCDO010754559.1_pt1 | contig 24493 bp, 13 predicted proteins | sample 7446101 | NCBI WGS metagenome assembly JACCDO01 (sample SAMN15323440, study PRJNA562643) | freshwater metagenome | isolation source: river surface water | place: USA:Blue River Watershed | collected 2017-08-16 | reverse complement strand
CCACCTTTTGGATATAATTTGGTTAATCTAATAAATGTAAGTAAATGGTAGGGTTGAGTATGGTCTGAATTACGACATATAGCATTACATCCATTGCAGCATTTTTCACTCCATCTAGTCCAATATGATTTCCCTATTAATGAAAGATGACCATTATTTTGTTTATTTTTTAAATTCCCAACAGGAAAAACTTCTATATCATATCCTCTTTTTTGATATTTTGTAAATTGTTTATACGATAATAAATTACCAGTTTTATGATAAAAAGTGTCACCACTTGATGGCAATAAACATCTGACTATACCAGTTGGATAAACTGTCAATATTGATTCTAACGCTTTATAATTTTCAGTTGTAAATAATCGATCATCAACTGGCCAATCAGTATATATATATATACTTTCATCTCCATCATCATGAATTGTTTCATTTAAGGCAAATGTGGGCAAGCTTTGACTCATTATTTCTTTAGTTATTAGTGTATTTTTTGAGTCTTTATTGACTACATATTTCTGAACAAATGTATTGAGTTCTTTACTAGAATCCTCTAACTTATTTCGTATAAATGAACTACTACTATCATTAATAACAATCGATAGAACAAAGAATGAACCGAGAATCCAGCCGCCTAAAAATACTCCAAGACAAAGTATTGTTTTACCTGAACAAAATGATATATTTTCTGTCTTTGATTTTGCGACGGTTGGAAGTAATGAACGATTGTTGTATGAACTACGCATTATAATATAGCAATTGTTCTAGTTAGAATGAAGATAACTAGAATACCCCGGCTGCCACAACACAGAAGAAACACTTTAAACTTTTAAATTTTGTGAAAGCTGTGAGCAGAAATCCCGAATTTTTGGAAGGTCGTAAAATTTCGACCGCGGGACAGATAAAACGAATATAAAGTTCCTGATAACCAAATCTGTCCACATGCAGCGTTAGAAATTATAGTCTTAAGCTGCAGTCTAATTATAATATAATTCAAGAACATATTTCTTGTACCAGGTACCGTACTGAAACGAAATACGGAACTTTCTTTGATGTTACCATTATATCGCCGAACAAGGAAACAAGTTATTCCAGAGAGGACAAAGGTACAACAGAATGAAAAAAAAGGATACTACATCTTTGGATGCTCTACCTATTGCTATAATTCAACTGATTTTATCAAAGTACTTGACAATAATTGAATGGAGCAAATTAGATATTGCATTGTGCACCCACAATGAGGTACGACAAATATACTTGGAAGCATTAAGATCGGAAGCAGTTAAATTGTCAATCGAGAATAATAAGTTTTGGAAGAAAGCACTTGTTGGTGAAGTATTATATTGGATAGTAGCCAGAAAAATTCGGGTGGAGTCAATAGTTAGCAGCATCATTAATGATGATCACATAGTAATGATTGAAAATAACTTACATGAAATAAAAAAATGGACATTACTGAATCCGTTCGTAAATCTATCACGGGATTAAGGGCTATAAGCGATGGAAGACTGAGAAAATGTGAATATTTAGGAATTGGCGGATATTGGGGAGGACAGGTGTATTGGTTCAATAAATTGGTAGGATCTGTCGTAAATGGTTTGGATAATTTGCACACTATAGATTTTACAGAAAATGCTTCGCTTAATGACTTTGGTGCTAAAGCTTTAGCAAGCTGCAATTTGCCCAAATTACACTCGTTGAATCTTACGGTATGTCGTAATATGACTGATGCTGGACTGAAATATATTACTGATGGACTGCCGCAATTGAAAGAATTATATATAAGTTGTTTCTGTGGTAGTAGTGAAGGGCTGATAGCAATTGGCAACTTACGTAATTTAGAGGTATTATGCTTACAACGTTATGAGAATTTAACTGAAGAAGGGCTGAAAGCAATTGCAAAGTTAAACCTAAAATCTATTGACATAAGTTCTACTGATATTAACGATGTGGGAGTGAGGATCTTAGTAGATGGGTTAATGAAAAGTTTAGAGTCTTTAAATATTGAATATTGTGATCAGATTACAGATTCCAGTGTAAATGCAATCAGTCATTTACTTCACCTGCATACATTTTCAATATTTTTTAGCAATAGGATATCTGATACTGAGATTGAGAGTACATTAGGCAGCTTGCAAAAATTGAAATCATTACATTCTAATGCTCGAGTATTAATTGGGAATTATAATTTACCAAGTTTAACCTCCCTCAATATTTCAATAGACATCAATTACGAGGGAATTAAAGTTATTGCAAAAAAATTTCCTAATTTAAGTTCATTATCAATTGGTGGGGCGAACTATACTGGCATGATAAATGAATTTAATACGGAGTATATCACTGATGAATGCTGTACTGTATTATCGAGTTTATGCCATTTAAAGACGTTAGAAATTTTTAATGGATTTCATATTTCTAATAGCGGAATAGCAACATTAGCCAAACTGAAGTTAAAACATTTAAGTATTTTACTAGCCAGTCCCCAAATTACTGATGGTGGACTAAAAATGTTAATTGAGGGCAGTCCAGACTTACAAGTTTTGTCGCTAGGCGGATATTGCTGGATTACAGACGATGGTTTAAAAACAATTGTGCATGGTTTGCGTCATTTACGTAAACTAGCTATTGATTCTGATGGTCTTACTAACATGGCATATGATATTTTGCAGAGGTCTTCTATTCCAGATGCAGAAGTTAACTTCATCAAAGGTTCAGATTTACAGGACGACATATATGACGATGATGACGATGACACTTCTGATAATGACGATGACAAAGACGAAGACAATGACGATGACGTTGACGATGACGACGATTAATTTTATTGATATCTTTAGTACGTAAAGTCTGATAACACTAAAAATTTTCTGTTTCTATTGCAACTTTATTGTAATTTAATCAAATATACATAATTAACATAATTACACCGTAGATTTTCCTTCAATTCCTTTCTGAGCTCGTTTAATATTATTTAAAATAATTTGACGATTACTTTCTAATCCGCTTACTTCATTGGGACTACTACCAATCGTTTCGTGTACATCAAACGCAAGTTTAAATAGATTTAATGCTTCTTCATAATTGCCACTATCATACTCCAACATCCCATAGTTATTGTAGAAACTTAGTGGTAACAACATTTTATTGGACTCGTTCATGACACTTTTGAATGTCGTTCGACTTAAATCAAATTTTCCCATTTTACGATACAAATCACCAAGATTTGTGCATATAGAAATATCAATATTACCCATTGATAATGCTTCGTTATATGCTTGAGCAGCTTCTTCATAACGTTTAGCTACTTTCAATGCATTCCCTAACTGATTGTACGTATGCGAGGGAACAATATCATCTAAAATAGTTAAATCATTCCTATTTATGCTGTGTAGTTCAGCACTTTTATGTAATGCGGCTTTTAAATAATGAATTGCAGCATCTGGTTCATCTAAAGCTAATGAAACACTACCTCGAGCATGTAGTAAAGCTGGTTCTACAAAACCATGAGTCATACTACTATCATAATCATTTTTAGCTTGATACAATAACTTTAATTTCAATTGAGTAAAATAGTCTACATTGGGAAGACTTTCACTAAATGAGAAGCGTGCACTTGCAATATAACCATGATTTTTACCATTTTCAGGTGCAAAATCAATTGCTTTTTTTAACATAATCATACTACGGATATATTCCCGTCTGGATATATATGCCAAAGCATTATTAGTGTATGCCATAGCAAAAGAATTATGAAGCTTTAGTACTTTTTCTGTTAAATCAATCGTTTTTTCTTGTGAATATGCTTCCATCATGTGCAATGCAGCATAATTATTCAATGCTTTCACTGAATGTGGACAGACTAATAACGCACTTTCATATATTTTTATTTCACTATTCCAATCAATATTTCTTGTAATTATACGAATACTATATAGAAAAAGTATTGGTACTAAAAATAATATGGCTGGTGCATAATGGAGTATTAATTTAACTCTATTATTATTATTATTATTATTCACTGCTAAATACTTTACTAAGTAATTATATTGCCATTTCCAAACATAGTTTAAATCAGTTGTAAAAATATCAGCAACAAGAAAACAATAACCAATTGATGGAATAAATAATAATCTCTCCGCAAGCACAGTACCAACGGGGAAAAATATATTTAACGCTGGTAATAATGGTACTAAAATGAGACATAATGCGAGTAATATCGTGGGGCGGAATGAATACTGAATGGATCGAATGACAAGAAATAATAATGAGACAATAACCATGATACCTAACAAATTACGAATGTCGAGTATGTCATGTATGGTGGGAATACAAGCATAACCGTAATCAAAACATAAATATTTGGGGAAAATTAATTTCAAGAAATACCATGAATTTGTTTGTGCATATGATAAAAACCTGTCTTTGAATGACGGTAACAATGCAATATGATTCTCTAATATAGTCCAAGAGTATATTTTATGTTGACCATTTAATCGAACTCTCAATAGTAAAAATACTAGTAATGATGAAATATTACATGTTATCCTTAACACTGATTGATACGATATAGATTTCAATGATAATAATATGTTCAACAATTTTTTAATTACTGAATCATTTGATTTGTTATTTTTATAAGTATTATTGATATGCTCTATCAGTTCAATAATAATTAAAATTCCATAAATAGTTGCACCTATTTCTTTCGATAAACATGCCAATAAAGATAAAAATATTGATGGAATTAATCGAAATAATATATTTATTGAACCCTTATGTTTGGAGCGAATAGTCTTAGTATATGTAATTAATGTTGCGATATAAAATAATCCACATAATGAATCGGCTCTACCAACTAATGATGCTACCGCTTCAACATGTATCGGATGAAATGTAAATAATAATGCTGCAATTATAGGACCATAACGACTAAATATCCATTGTTTTGCTAATATAAATACTAGGACCGATGTAATTGCAAATATTATAATATTACCTAAATGATATCCACTTGCACTATAACCATGAATATAATGATTCAAACGAAAAGAAAGGGTTGTCAGTGGACGATAACTCTTATGAGAATCACTTAATGTAATGACTTGACCCCAAAAGTCATGCTCAAAAAAGATACTATATATACTACTTTCACCTCTTACATCTTTGTTGCCTATTATAGCAGCGCGATCATCCCAAACAAATCCTCCCCACAAAGTATTCCCAAATAGAATCAAACTGAAAAGAATCAATGCAGCGCTAACTACTATATATTCCTGTAAATATTCCCCCATAATTACTGGAAATTCATCTTTTATTCTGAATCTGGATCTTTTTTAAATTTTGTTTTACCAATATTTTTTCCCAAAAACAGCGATTTTGAATTCAATCTTCATTTAACAAGAATTTAATGAGACTATTAAACAAATGCATACATAATGAGCGCAATATTCTGAAATCACAATATGGAAAACATAAATTTATACTTATCAAAGTATCATTTAACTTTTACTTAATTGGACTCAGGTTGGAATATAACACAGAAGCGGACCACTTAGTAGGTACATCAGCGACCATCACCAGTGCAACCAGATTGCATAAGCAAGCAATTTAGGTGCAAATAGTCTACTGCGAGTAGACACTGTTTATTGTCAGTGAGTACTGTATTACTGTGTGAGCAAATTGTACCGAGTTAAGCGTTTGCTACGTCAGTGAGTTAATTTGGTATTAGTGAGGTTCAGTAGTAAATATATTGAGGATGGTTGCATTACTTTATCTTGTTGTGTTAGTTGTAATGGTAGCTGTTATTAATGGCTACCATCTACATCGGAGTTCTTTTGTACGAAGTACTCAATTAAATGCTAAAAAAACGAATAAAAAGAAAAGTAATTCATCCATTGAGACAAACCCTGGTAGTACTATATCTAATAATAATAACAATAATAACAATAATGAAAATATTGAAGAAAATATCAGTAACTCATTGTTTGATAATAAGTATAGAGACGAGACACTAAATACTGCATCAAGAAATGGTTTGGATAATGATTTATCTAATCTAAATCAACAACAATCACAATTAATTCCACCTGAAATTGTATTTTTTGGTGAACCAAGACAACCTCCACCAGTTGAAGCATATAGAGATCCAAAGTATCATGGCTCTCTATTAATGTGGGCTAGACATGCAACAGTTGCACCTAGATCATCACAAGAAAGAATTGATCGAGTATTTCCAAAAGGTAAATATTCAGCATATTCTTCAAAATATCGTTTAGATAATATTAATTTAACGTTTGATAAAATATTAAATGAATTTATTAATGTAATGGATGATATTGAACAAAGCAAACAATTTATAGAAGCAAATATTGATATTATTTCACCAAAAATGTTTATGAGAGCTATAACAGCACAAAAATTAAGTGCTCAAAGTAAAAAAAATATAAATGAAATGAATAGATTAAAAACTATTCGTGAAAAGTATATTGTTGCTAATGATCAATTATTTTTTCCATTAAATCTAGAAGTAAGTAAAGCTGAAACAAGAGTGATGACATATTTATCACGCAATGAATTACGTAAATATGCTGCTGAATGGGATGAAATTGAAGCATCATTACATTTTACTACGCTTCTTGCAGCTCGTTTAATTTGGGATGAAAGGGTTAAAGAAGCACTTGATAATATTAAACGTAGATTAGATGATTCTGTTGAGTATATGGCGGCGAGGTTAAAAGATGATTTAATGAACAGAGAGTTTCGTAAACCAGGTCTTACATCTGAGGTTTATCGCAACGCATCGTTGTCTATTCAATTTGATATGCCTGAATTATATTCAAAAATTAAACCAGAAATTAAAATTTTACATGAGACATATTTTATGGAAGATTTATCAAGTGAAGAAATAAAAAATTTTATTGTCAAAGATTTTGGTCCCAAGAATGACATTACAATTGGCGTATTAAAAGAAAAATTAAAAGTGTTGGATTCTATACTAGCGGCTATTGAGGATATGGATTACATCCGACTCCGCTTGCGTGCACAAAAGTTATATATGATGTTATGTGATAGTAATGAATTAGAGCAAATGGATAAATGGTACAAGGATTTTGTAAATAAAGGATATGATTTTGAAACATATGAACCAGATGAAGTACCAACATTAATTGCTGCTGAACAACGTATACGTGAAACTGGTAATGCATTTGTTGATTTTGCAGTACAAGTAATGAAAATGCCAACCAAATACACTGAAGCATTCTCTGGTAAAAGAAAAAAAGGTCGTGAAGTTGATAATTGGTTAGATTTAGATACTGATATCAGTCACACTGGTCCAGAATCATTAGTTGATAAAATGCAAGAGTTTCGTAAAGCATATATGAAGCAATCAGAATTGCGAAAAGAAGCGGAAACGAAATTAACTAGAATGGTTATTAATAGAATGGATAGTCAAGATAATTTTTTTTCTGGTAAATTTGAACAACAAATTATGGAACTGAATGATGAAGAGTATAATTAAATGTAAAAATATAATAAATACATTATCTATAATTTATTCGACATCTTACCCCCTGATTTGTTGCTTAAATATTTGATTCTGTCGGATAATAACTCGAATGATGTCGCATTAATTGATTTTACATACTCCGATGTTAAATAATATTGTTTTCCTGTACTGGTGCTCATTGAACAAGTAAATCTTGTGTTCAATAAATCATTTGCTTGTTGCTCATCCTCGTCATTACTAGTACTATTATTCTTATTCATATTATATAATTTATTTGAAAATCCTCTTAAAAAGATACTTTTCAAGATATTCAATAATATAAGAACACCAAAACAATAAAATGTTGCAAAAAATAATCTTGCTGTTCCTTTGGAAGTTACTGAAGAGAAACCAGTTGTAATAACATCAAAATCACTAACATGTAAGCAAATAAATAATGTGATAATTGAGGAAAGATAATCATTAAAATTCAATGAATAAAAATTACTCACGCCATACAACGAATCCCTCAACTCACCATATTTACAATAATGATCACTATCTTGATGTTTACATATTTTACCTCCATATATTAGCATACCAATAGTTGAAAATAAATATATTGAACAGGAAAATATCACTGCCATAGTATAAGTCTCGCGTAATATTCGTCGCAACATTTTACCATAATTTCTTGGACCATTTTTATTGATAATATATAATAAATTTCTTGGTAATATTAAAATACGTATAATTTCTAAGCAATGAATTGGGGCTGTATAACCATCAAAATCAACAGATTTCTTGTAATTATATGTTGATTCAGCTGCTATTACAGCAACAAAAAATAATAAGGTGCATACAAAATCTATCCTATTCCGTGTTTTTATGATATATGCTTTCCATCCGTAAACAAATAGCTTGAATACAAACTCCAATAGTAATAATACCAATAAAAAAGTCCAAAAAGCAATTGACTTGTCTGTTCGGTTATACACATTTTTAACTGAACTTAACTCTGCAATGATAACAATAGCAACTATAATATCATAAATAAGATCAAATTTCCATGATTTTACTATTTCACAAAATGTAATAAATGTTTGACTCTGCAATAATGATGGAAAGTATAATTGTACAAATGTTTTAGGTGCTTTTGATTTTAATTTTAATTTCATAACAGCTAGAATAAATTCAAAATCAAGCAGTGATATTTTATCATCGTTATCAATATCCATAATTTCATATAATATTTCTCTTTTTGATTCTGATGGAACACCATCTTTTATAAAATCACTATAGTTTGAAAATAATTCATCAAATAATGAAAATATTTGTTCCTTATTAATAAATCCATTTTTTTCGCGATCTAAACTATTAAATGCGTGATACAATAACACCTTCCGTGCCTGGCTCTTATCGTATTCCATCTTTTTTATAGCATCATTAAATCCAACTAATACATTAACTAATATAAAATTTAGAAATCCAAATGATCCAACTGCTATAAATACAAAAAAATAGAAAAAAAATTCACGATGTGCACGATAACCAGGCATAATTTGATCAGGATATGAAGATGATGTAATCGCAACAAATATAGACCATAAGGATTCCGCATAAGTATCAAAATAAGAATTAGGATCGGTAGAATCATCAGTTCGATAATAGTAACCATTTGTACCATAATCATCATCTTCTTGATTAAGGAAAAATATATAAGGACCATATGCCGCGAATACCATAATAAGACAAACTAATACAGCAAGCAATATGATAGTGTATGGAATAACTTGTACTAAAACCTTAAGTTTCTTGTAAAGTTTGCGATCAAACCAAAATATGTAAATAATAGAAAATGCTGATGATATCCAGGTTGTATAAACTAATGAAACCTTATCAATATTTGTTTGCGCAATACCAACTGAAACGAATTGCAAAATAATTTGAAAAATACACATTCCTAATAATACCTTTAATATTATAGCACTTATTGACTGATGAGTATGGCTAGAACCGTGCTCATCAATACTATCTATATCACGCTTCCAATAAATTGCTTCTATTGAATATAAATACTCGATTACTAATCCATAAAGTATAACACATAGTAAAATAATTTGTATGACTGCATCACCTGTTATTGTCAAATAACTAATTTCAAATTGTGGAAATATAGATGTTACTTTCCAATCACGAGAACTATATGTCCACACCGGGCGAACAAATATACGTTCAATTAATAATAACCAAGACACAATACGGAATATAACAGTTAATTTATTTCGACGTTTTAGATATTCCAGTGATTGTCGAGTACTTGGATAAAGCGAGCGATATATACCTTCACGAGCAAATTGTATAAATATAGCTGCAGTTTCATGTGGTAATATTTTGCCATCCACATGGTCTTTAATTAGTTTATCACGTAATTTAATTTCCGCTTCACTATTTCTACTCAATCTTGAATCAACAATTGATTCTTCACGAATAGTAACTGCTTTTTTACTAGAAAAATATACTAATATTCTGCTAAATATACTTTTTGGTTTATATAAACGGTCATCATTTATTGAGTTATTAGTTCCAGATATTAAAGCAAGAGATAATGAACTTGATGAATCCTTTGGGTCCTCTTCATTTTCTACTTTCTGTAAATTTTCGCTTGTTTTTTCACTCTCATGAACTGTCTTTGTATTATCTGATATATAATATAAAAACTGTCCAATAACAAAGGCAATAATATTATTCAATAGAAATAAACAACCAAAAATATACCAAAGAGCAAAAAATATTTCTGCTGATTTCCCTAAAACGGCTGTAAAACCAGAAGTTGTAACATGCATATTATTAACTGATAATAATACAAACATTGTTACCATGCCAGATGGCATGTCATTAAAATTTAATGGCCAATAATTATTTTCACCATATAATGATGACTCAATAAGTTCCGAATTATGACCATCTTTTCTTATAATCCCACCAAATATTTGACAACCAATTGACGCAAATATATATATGAATATAAGCATAATACATGCAAGCATAACAAAATCACCAGAATAATTCAAAATATTTTTTATTGCGGATTGAATTCTTCTTCTATACATGGTTATCTCCGGTATAGGTATAAAAAACAAATTTTTTATGTATAATGTAACCCTTAATATAGCAGTGGCTCTTATTGTTGGACTAGTATTATAGTTATTACTGGTTTCATGTGAGCTGTCTATAAATAAGAATGCGAATATTAAAAAAACCGTGATAGTTCCATTAATAAAATGTTTATAACTATACCAATAATGACGTACTCCAGTCACCGTTATTTTGGCTATCATTTCAATTAAACATAGTATAAAGAAGAATAAAATAACTTCATTTGGTGGCGACAGAAAACATACAAATGTTAAACCCAAGATGCATATACACGTATCAATAAATAAGTCGAACTGAAATGTGTCGATTAACTTTATTAATGTTGCTGTATAAATATTTATCTTATTCTTTTGACTAACAACACTAGTATTGCGTCCAACACTATTTGTTCTAAATTTATTTAATGTTGATATCAAGCAAATTTCATCAATACGTAAAAAATCTTGTCGACATATATGATTTAATTTATTCACATCAAGTGATTTAACAAGCTCCATCCGTTCTTCATATGTGGGTTTTGATATTATATTGACATAATCATTATAAATTATATCCAAGATATTACATATCACTTCATAGCTAATATTATCCTTACTATTACATTGATTTTCAAGTAAATCATAAGCATTATTTAAATTACTATTTTTAACTGTTTGTTTAGCACTTGAAATAGTATTTCTTTGTTCTAAAAATCGTAAATATACAAATGTTAACACTAAATTTAAGACACCCCAATTACTTATAATAATATATATAACAAAAAATAGCATAAATGATCGTGTTTTATCATATAGTGGTATCATAGGAGTAGGCCAATCGGAACCATTAAGCATCATTAACATTGTCCATAATGATGTACCAAAATTTTCATAATATGGCTTCGATCCAGGATACGATTCTGTATTTATAAGTAAACAAGCTAATGATGTAAAACATATAATTGTAAATGATAACAAAGACACTAGTAATAAATATCTAGGCATTGATTTTAATAAATAAATTGATGCTATCTCATAATTTTTATCTAATAATAATAATATAAACGCTTCAATAGGCGAAGCACAAAATATCATACTTTGATTTCGAAATAATTGTATCCAAGCAATAAATATTTCCATACCTTAAATAAATTAAATCAATTAGAAAATAAACAAGTCAATTAAATAATCAATTACCCTTCACAAATAAAAGAATATTAAGCACGTATAGCACCGCTAATCTCGACGAAGATTGTACTACATTGAATTCTAAATATAATGCATATTGTATAATTATAGCGAATATTGAATTAAGTATAATAGCTGCCGTATTTGGTAATACTGAAATTCCTGTTGCTGGATAAATATTTAAAGAATCCCAATTTTCTACACCATTACTCCAATATGGTTTAGCAAAAAAATGCACTAACAACAATCCTAATGCCGCAAACATAAATAATGAATGAAATTTCTTTCTTAGACGATAACTTTCTCTACAAGAACTACTCAATGTAGCTGTGAGATCACAATATTGAAAATCAATTGCATATTGAATAAGAATTGCACAATTATATAAGGTTTGCTTTTCTATTGCAACAGACGGCGGAAAAGAAGAATTCTCCATTTATTTGCATTCGTACGAGAGGTCGAAGATAAGTGGGTTGCACGGAGGATATAGATTTTTGGTTCCGTAAATATTTGGATCATATATAGGTCTATCTTTATCAAACTATACTTTCAAAACAGCAATCAAATTTACTGATAATTCTGCGTTTTTGCTGAGGAATTAAACTTCTCCTTCTTTCTCTTCCTTTCTTCTTCCTTCCTTCCTTCGAAAGGTATATTTCCACACCCCCTGCGGGATTTAAAAAAAAAAGAGTCGAAAAAGAAGGTAAAAGGAGAAGCAATTAGCTTAGCTCATTTAAAGTTACTAACTAGAGTGTCACAAAAGTAGTAAGAATGTCAACTGGAGTGAAGGTTTTAAAACCAGGAGATTTAAAGAATGCAATTAATTCATTGGAGCGCAACATTCGTAATATCAGTATAACATTAGCAAAAGATGAAATGGAGTTATTAAAACAAGGTGATGTAGATATGTGTTTGAAATTATTGCGTGTAATGCTATTTGAAGTATCACATGAGATGGTATAAGTATTATTATTTCAAGTCATTCCTTTTATTTTACTAATATTATTTAAATTTATTAAGGCTAAAGAAATGATAATGAGAGGATGTTCATCTATTGCAAGTAATAAAAAAATATTATTGGTATGTAGTGATATATTACGTGAAAGAGCTAAAATACCTCCAACAATATCAGCAGAAAATTTTTGTACCAAAGGATATGCTGAACATAAATTAATTTTATTGAATCATGTTGCACAATATGTTCATATTAATAGTAAATCTATAATAAAATCAAACAAAGACTTGAATATATCCGACTATTCTGATAGTAATAAATCCAAGACAACTCCAATAAACACAAATGTGCCACCAACTGTATTGCCACAAAATAAAGTATTAGTACAATATGACCAATTAATCTCTGTATCATCAGTAGATAATCAATCTAATAAAAATAATAATATAAATAATAATATAGATGATGTATTAAGAAAAATGGAAGATATTGAAATCCGTACGTCAAAATTATTTAAATCAAATGATTTAAATATGAATTTAGCATTAAACAATGATACAAAAAATAAAATGGTATCTTCACCACAAAGTTTTAAGAAAACAATTACTGGTAAAGAAGTAATCATAGATAATGCAATTTTTACTAAAACTACACCCACTAAAACAGTTTCAAATGATACAAATACAATATCTACTTCAGATATTGAGACTATTATTGATTCAAAATTTAAGGAATTATCAGCATCATTATTAGAAAAACAAAAGTTATTATTTATTGATTATACAAACAACATTAATTCAAAATTATTATTATTGGAAAATAGGATAAAATTACTTGAAAGTAAAAAGTAGTTTATTAGTTTATGGTATGTAACGTAATCAATTTAATATTTCTGTGATTATTAACCCTCTTTCTTTATTTGACGAAATATCATATGTATTTGCCGCTTCATATAATCTATAAGCATCACAAAACCATAATGAATATTTATGATTCACATCGAAAACACCAACTATTTGTGTTTCTTCATTATAATATAATATATTGGAAAAATGACCACCAAATAAATTGATAATTAACGTTGAAGGTATTAATGACCAATTAATTCCAAATAATGGAGATCTAAGAAAATTAATACTAACTCTATAGTTAACATTATTAACTAATTTTAATCCTTCAATAAATTTAGCATAGCCTTCATTACCCAAGATGCAATAACTTTTAACTTTATTATTATCAAATGAATTATCTATGGTAGTAGCGACTTTTTGTGGTAATGATGGAGAATATTTTGGTTCAATTAATTTACATGGACGGTTTATTGATTTACATACATTTCTGGTGGTTGCACTAGCACAATATCCTTCAATTAATTGGTATTCTAATATATCACGATATAAACTACCAATTTTGGAATTTAACACTAATTTTCTAAGTTTTTTATCCTGATAATATATCTCATTTACTATTGGTTTCTTCATTGCTTTAACTATAATATATTTTATTTTACTATAATTTACCAAACATTTAAACAAAATATATGGAAATCCAACAACAATTAACAAGTTAAATTTGATTAGTTTAACAAACAACTGAAACTTACTGGGCGAAGAAGGAATACTATATCCCAAATCATCGACAACTAATGATGTAGAAGATGCAGACATAGCAATCTGGACTTTTCTCCTTGTTTCCTACCGTAACATGCAAATTTGGCTTTCTTTGGCGGATCGCCAAAAGTTGGCCCAAAACTATGGACCCCAAAAATCAGGTTACTATTGAGAAAAATAACTAGTTACAATTCAGTAATAGTCTACAATGAATACCTAAATACATATATGTTATACTTTAGGATGAAATAGTATAAAAGAAAAGATGCGCGAAATTGATATAACTGAGGGAATTTTATTACCAAAAGTATGGCAATTAGCGTATCCAGCAGTATTTCAAGCAATATTATCAAATTGTTACTCATTCAATGATTTTTTATTTGTTGGTCATATAAAGGATAAATCTGAATCAGCAGCAGCAACTGCTGCATTATCTGCAACTGTTGGTTTACAGATTGTTGTTTTTGCATTACATAATATAATACCAAGTGGATCTAATAGTTATTGTTCACAATTTAAAGGTGCTAAAGATAATCATAATTTAGCATTAATATTTAGAGCAGCATTTTATTCATGTTTATTATTATCATCAATAATATCTTTAATAGCATGGTTATCAATTGATTATATTGCTGCATTATGTAATTCAACTGAAGATGTACAAAATGCAATAAAAACATTTTTAGGAATTATTTTAATATCATCACCAGCATTTGGTTTATTACTATTGGTTGATGGTTTCTTTAAATCAATTGGTGATACTAGGACACCATTACGATTAGAAATTGCATCTTTAATAATTAATATTATTTTAAATTATATTTTTGTTATTAAACTTGATTATGGAATAGGAGGTTCAGCAATATCAACTGCAATAAGTAGACTTGTACCTGCATTATATGGTTTAAGTTTAATATTATTAAACAAAACTGCTTGTAAAAATGTTTCATTATCATTACAACTTAATATAACTAATGATTTAAATAAATATGAAACATTACCAATAGATAATACGAATGATAGTCAAATAGATGATATAGAATTAGTTGAAAAAAATAGAAGAGAATCCACAGAATTACTTTTACTCAGTGATAATTCATTATATAGTAATTTAGTCGATATTACAAATAGATCAATTAAAATGGCAAAAATAGGAGTATTCGAATCTATAGCTTCTGCTATTTACGGGTTAGTTTTTACTTCTTTAATAAGATTAGCAGGAGAATTAGGTGAGAAACAACAAGCAGGGCTTGGTTCTGGTTTAAGAGGTATAGAATGGATTGCATTTTGTTTATCGGAAGGTTTTCTTGAAGCAGCTTGTACATCTGTTGGACAATGTATTGGTGCAAAATTATATAAACGTGCATTTGATGCTGCAATGTTATGCTGTTTCTTAAGTTCCTTATGTGCTGGTATTGTTGGGATACCATTTATAATATTTTCTGATGAAATATCATCCATACTAACAAAAGACAAATTGATTATTAAATATTGTGCACAATATGTATTTATCAATGGCTTTGTGATGAGTTTAGTTGGATTTGAAATGGCTAGTTACGGATGTTTATTAGGTGCAGGAATGGCTAGAACAATATGTATTGTCAATGGTTCAATGAATGTTTTACGAATACCAGTAACTGTTTTTTGCTTATATTATAATCGATCATTTCAAGATATGTTTACTGTTATATTATGGGTTTTTGGTTTACATTCAACATTAAATTTTACACCAACTGGTTCTTTTTATTGTATTGCTGGTGCTATTGCTGGTACTGCTTCAGCAAAAGCATTTATTTGGATGTTATTTTTTGCTCATAAAGCATACACCAAAACATATTTTAGTGGTTTTAATTTAATTTCTGAAAATAACGATAAAGATGAAAAAGATGAAAAAGATGAAAAAAATGATGTTAATGATGATATACCTATTATTATAATTGCCGATAAAAAATCAATCAAAGGTGGTTATTCTCTTGTCGCTGAAGGGGATCATAATGGTTCAGATGAAGAATATACATTTTGAATGAAGGTAAGTATTATAATTTAATTCAGCCTTATTGATTATAATATAATGGTCAATGATGCATAAATATAGAAATCACATTGTCTGATTAATTTTGAAGACAATTACACCATATTTGAGACCATTAATAATTATAATCATGGGTTATAGTATATTCTTACAAACATTTAACTTTTTATATTATAGGAGTAAATGGAAACTTTAATTTATTACAAACACTAATACTAATTTGTAAAACTATTATAATACTTGTATGTTTTTGTATTTTATAATGATAAAAATTATTTCACATATTATAGTAATTGAATTCACCCGCAACCAGGTGTTGATAATTGCGAGTTTGTGAAATTACAGATTAGAGACAATTTCAAGAATGTAAATAAGAAGATGTACAGTTGATTCAAATCGACTTTCATTTTTTGGTGCCGGGCATATATGTAAGTTCATTCCGTTTTCAAAAAAGTTCAAAATCTGTATCTGTTCAATTACAACAGATGAATCCAAATGAATACGACTATGATGATGATGATATCGAGGAGATTGTGGATAGTGTAGTATGGAAGAAATTGGAATCAATAACAAGTTATCGACCTGCATGTAAAGAATCACATTCCTTGGCATCAGTTGGTCCTCATCATGTTGCGACATTCGGTGGTTATGAATCAGGACAAAGAGTTAATTCTATCGCAGTGTTAAATGTTGCCAATGGTGAGTGGCGAGTACCACATAGTAAAGGTGACCCACCATTACCTAGAAGTTTACATGCATCAACAGGATTTAATAATATTGTTCTTGTACATGGTGGTGATGGTGTTCTCCGTGATTCAAATGATACGAGAGGAGGATTATGCCCAGGTGATAGTATAAGCATTTTACCAAAGAATAAAAGTAACACTATTTCTAGTGGTGATATTATAAGTAGTTTAGATGATTTTTATGCATTTAATATGGGTAATGATATTGAACAATATAAAGGTACATGGGTTAAACTTGTTTCTAGTTTAGCACCATTACCAAGAAGTGGTCATACATTAACAACACTAAAAATTGACGAAAAACAATTAATTTTACTATTTGGTGGATACTCTAGAGAAACATCAGCTACAAGTAATTCAATTCATATATGTTTTACTGATGATATTATTAAATATTTACATGATTATGAAAATATACCAAAATATAATAGTTCTGGTATTCAAAATAATGTTAAACCAATAACTTGGAGAACATTAAAATGTCATGGTAAATTACCAATACCTCGTCATCGTCATAGTGCATCAATTATTAAACAATCAAATGTACAATATTTAGCAATATATGGTGGTATTAATAGTAATAATGAAATATTAAATGATTTATGTTTATTAGATTTAGTAACATATAATTGGACAACAATAATAAGTAATTCCACAAATCAAATCATGGGTAGTATATCACCATCACCTATGTATGGTCATTGTTCATTTCCAATACCCAAGTATGTAAAAATTGATGAAAATGATACCTTGAATAATAATAATAGTAGTAGTACTACCGATTCGTTATTATTAATATTTGGTGGTACTAATAATATTTCACAAGCATCTGCAGGTTGTTATAGTGATATAATTTGCTTTGATCCTACAACATCAGAATGGAGTAAACCATCAACAGGTTTTGTATTTCCTAGTGAAAGATGCAATCATTCATGTTCTGTAGTATATAATTATACCCCAGGAAATCCATTACCATCACATATAAGTGGTAGTTCTAATAATAATGAAAATAATAATGAAAATAAATTATGTGCTGTAATATTTGGTGGATATAATTCATTTAATGTATTAAATGATGTTTGGATATTAGATTTAATGTGGCGACCACGTGGTATACAACAATATGATCACACAGCTGAAAAAAGATTATTATTACAATCGAAATCATTACCAATGTTATCAACATTTAAATCAACTAATGGTTCAACAAATAATCAATTTTTTAGTGCTTCTGGTACAGCTACTTCATTACTTGACGACCCAGAAAATAATAAAGTATTTCATAAATTACGTAAAGAAAGAGCACAAAAAGATTTACTATTAATTAGTGAAAAAGAAAAAATTAATCTATTTGAACAAAAAGAATTAAAATATTTGAATGAAATTGAGGAATTGAAAGCTCAAATTCAGTCATTAACGACAAATTACGATAAAGAAATAACAGAATTAAAAAATGAATTAGAGCAAAAAAATGATAATATTGTGAAATTAAAAGAATTGAATGAAGAAATGAAAGAATTATTATATGTAAGTACTATAAAAAATTTTACTATTTGACCAATCAATCTATTATCAATCAACTACCCTTTAATAATTCCTTGAATAATTGATGTTAATAATATTTTTGTTGCAGCAAAAAATCCAGTTATTCTAAATGCGGTAATAACACCAGCAAGTTGACATAATGTGACACCACATAATATTGTATCTTGTCCTGTTAAATATAATCCAGGAATCTTTGTTACAGGATCCAATAATTCACGTACTTCAGGATTAATAAATCTTTCTGGTATAACATCTAAACCAACAGCACCACCTTGAGGTGATTTAAGATAATGTTCAATAGACAATGGTGTACTTATATCAAATACATCAATTTTATCTTTTGTCAATGGAAAATATTTTAAAAAGATTGCTAATGCCTTTTGTTTCCATTTTTGTTTAATTTCCTCATAACCATTTGTTCTATTCTTTGTATCATCTGCATTTACTTTATACTTCTCAAACCATTCATAATTAGCCATTAATAACATTTGACATGATATTTTATTAGTATTATTATTCTTATTATTTTCTTTGACAGATGGAAATGTTATAAATGCAGGAATTATTACATCATCACCTAATGGATCATTAAAATATCTATTTATCATAGGAAATGCATCATTATTATCATCAATTGGTATATGCCAAGTATTAGTATTTGTAATACCAACTTCTGATGGATTAGCATTAATACCAATATTACACATAACAAAGCCAGCTGATTGTGGTATAGGTAATGATTTTGGTATTGAATATTTATTAACAATATCATTGGACACAAGTTTATTAAATGTGTTAATATAACCACATGATGATATAACACCTTTCTTGCATTTTATAATAGTTTTTTCATTGTTATCCATTTTTACTCCAATAACTCTATTATTTTCAACTATAATTTCTTTAACAGGAGCACGAATTAACACATTACCATTTTTATTAATAAAAGGAATTAATTCTTTTGCTAGATTTTCAGAGCCATTACTAGGATAACAACCACCTTCCATCGATATACCTCGAAATACAGCAGCAGTTAACATAAATGATGCTCTATCAGGTCTAGCACCTGTATCAATCCACATTGATGATAATAATGATATTAATAATTTATTATTTGTTATTTTAGGTAGTAATTCTTTTGCAGTTAATGATGTTGGTTCACTTACTGATGATGGTATGATATATTTCCATAAAAAATTTTGTAACCATTTTGGTAATAATCTTAAACCAATAAATACTTTTACATATAACATTGCATTATTAGATATTTTAATAAATTTATCTAATGCATCTTTTTCATCAGGAAATAAATCATATAATTCTTTCATATGTTTTTCTTTATATTTCATTTCAAAGATTAATTTATTATTATTATTCATATCTACTAAATTAATTTTATCAACTGTAGAATTTTTATCACCCATTAACTCAAATTGGCATACATCTTTTTCAATTTTACCTGTTGTTAATGCAAATATTGGTACTGACCATGGTACAGTATAATGTAAACCAGAATCAAAATGATAACCTTTTAATTCAAACATATGAGTTCCACCACCACATGTATCAGGATGTTGTTCTAATACTAATACTTTATTACCTAAACGCGATAATACAGCAGCACATGATAAACCACTCATACCTGAACCAATAACAATATAATCAAGTTCATTGGGAACTTTAGATACATGATACTTATTATGCAATAATGATCTTTGTGATTTTATATCTTCATCTATTTCTTCATCTTTATAACTTTCAGAATATTTTACTACAAAATAAGTTGATACAACTATAATTGATGAAATTGTAGCCAATGATAGTATTAATTTCTTTTGAGATGACGGAGTCAAATCCATATTTTATACTTTGGTAATTTTTTTATTGGAATTTTATTAAGAATATAATTAAAAAAATTGGATCCGGTTTTACTACGTAGCATTTTAAATCTATTTAAATCTATTTAAAAGATATTACAAATTATATGGTGTGTAATATATCTACACAATCTACTATAGGATTTTAAAGTTTGTATAAAATCAACTAATTCTTATTAATTTGAATACCATTCACCATGAGTTGTAAATGTTACAGTACCAGGTATTGGAACCTCTTCGATACTTTCCATAGTTAATGGATCTACAATGATTAAATATGATTTATTAGTACTACCATGTACAGCAGTAAATACAATATGTCCATCATCCTCACTTTTAGAATTTTTTGATGGTATAAATGTAGGCTCAGATGGAAAATAATTTTCTTTATACCAATATAAAGTTTTATTTGAACAATAATTTTGTTTAATAATTGCCATATCTGCATAAGTTTTCTCATCATGAAACCATTCAATAGCATAAAATATACATGAATTTATACTAGTATAGTCTTTGTTAAAATTAGGGAAATCAGTTGAACGTTTAATATTTGTTAAATCTTCAATTGTATATTTCGAATGAGTATTATCATTCATATCTAATGTAATTTTTTTAACAATAACATTACCAAATGTTGCATCATCACGCATAGTTTTATTTCTTTCCATTTCAAGTGTATAATATGGCAACATATTGAATGATAATACAGATAATACTAATTCTATAGTATTATCATCAGTATTTTCATAACAATTAATAAAATGAAAATAATAAAATGGTCCTAAATTAGCTAATTCAAATGTTATAACATCATCACCATTAATAGGTAATAATTTAATTATAGTTGGTTCATTTGTATTCATTTCAATAATTGTGTTAACTAATGGTTGTCCTCTTATTACTTTAGAATAATCAAAGTAAAATGATTGATGGGGTAATACAGCATAATTTTTTGTTAAACCAAATGAATGCATATATGGAATATAATTATTTGTATAACTATTTAATACTTTACGATGATAACCTGATTCTGGACATAATTCATATAGATAAACAATTGTATCAGTCATATCTAAATTTGATTGTGGATCAATTCCAATCATACAACCATTACGTTTTAATGAATGTGCTGATCCAGTTGATAATTTACCTAAATCTAATTTATCTAACCATCTGATATCACCTTTAACTGAAAGTGTATCAATGTCAAATTCAATCATATACTGTGAATCAGTTAATGATAAATATTTTTTACCAACATTATTTGTATTCACATAAACATTATCATTTGGACCACCTAATATTTCCCTAGCATTATAATTAAGGGATGGGTCAGTATCCATAAATAATACTGATGGTGCAATAGTATTTGTATCAATTGATAAATTATAAAATCCAGTTTCTATCATTTTAGAACTATAACATAATTCATTATTTTTAAATTGAAATTTATGAAATTTACCATATCCATCTAATACTGAAGTAAAATTTATATTATTAAATTCAAATTTTGCTACACTTGGTAATATCCATATACCATTATTTGGTAATAATTCATATTTTTTTAATTTATAACATTCTTCTTCAATTGTATCATCATATGTTGTAAACATAGTCTCATATCCATCATCAATACTATAACTTGCTACATGTATTATAACAACAACTAATAATAATAATAGAAACATGATTTTCAGATATGTTTCAGAGTATTATTACTTACTAACAAAACCACTAGAATAGGACCAGTTGAAGTTCCAGGAGTTCCAGTTCCTCAAAAATACAGATGGCGGTGGTAGTTATAATTGTACTGAAACATTGTTATTACTAATACAATCAAATATTTAAGTAATAAATATGAATCAAAATTTATTATTTATAATATGTAAATAGTATCTTTTTTTAATCAATACCTTTTAATTCGGTATTGGAAAAATTTCCAATTACCTATAAAAATTATTTAAGGCTGTCTTATAGAACGCATATATATAAGCATTCATCATAATTATTTTATTTTTTGCTACCTTATATACGTCGTAATTTCATTTATTAATCCCGGCCTATAGCTAAGTAACATATATAATTTTTTAGTTTAAAATATGCAACAATTGTGCGAATTATAAAGGCTACACTTATTGTACTGTATATTTAATTGTTATTCAATGATATCTTTCAAATTATGCATTGCTTATAGGATTTATATATGATGAATCCCTTGTAATATTTTAACGGTACACTTTCAGAAATAATGACTAACCAGTAACTTACTTACTCACAAATCCACACTTTTATACTATATCCCGACTTGTGCGACTCAATATATCTCATACTTTGTCAATCCCGGTATTACATAAACTCATTCCTAACATTATTTACTTAATTCCGACTTTATTTACTCAATCCTGCACTCATATACTCAATCCCGAACATACCTATACATAATACCTATACATAATCCAGCACTTATATACTCAATCCCGAATATGCTTACTAGATCCCGAAGGTAATTACTTTACCCCGAATATACTTATACTCGATCCCGCCTTAATAACTTATCCATAGTTATATACTTAATCCAACATATGATTTACCTACCTCCATACACTTTAAGAAAAATAACATGAATATACTATTATATTGTATTAGATTCTTTTATTTAAATATCCCGACATTACTTATTTGATCCCAGACATACTACTTTGTAGATATCGAAATTACATACTTTATCCTCCCAAACATATATATTCAAATCTTAAACATGCTTACTAGATCCCGTAATATTTATATATACTCATCTCTAACTAACTAATATATATATGTAATCAATCCCGAACATATATACTTGATCCCGACATGAGCAACTACTTTTATTCCGTAATATACTTACCTTCTTTTATTTATATCCAGGATTATTAGTCATTCATAAGAATCTTTAAGTCTTATTGACATGGTAGAAATAGTACTAAAATGATTCAGTATAGTTGATTTGTAAAGTGAAATGATTTGTAATGTATGTAAGTATGATGTAGAATGATGATATGATTGATTAGGTATGTAATTATCTGATCTTATTTGTATACATAACGGTTCTGGGGACTTTTTTTTCACTTGGGGCCGGTCGAGAAAGGCCGGATACCGGCTATCTAAATATATATATAAAAGCAATCCCGACATTACAAACATATATGAAGAAACAATTCCGACCATGTATTATCAATCCTGAACATATATATTATAAAAATTTCTTATATATATACTCAATCCCGACATTACTTTTATCTATATTTTATACTTATTTTAATTACTTTTATATAATCTTTCCTCTCTATAATATTATTATCTATCATTTATTATAATCTTGATTTAATATATATATATTTACTTTCAGTCTGATTATTCTATATAAATTCTTATTATATACTTGAAATATTTATACATGTATATACTATTTATTCATAATAATTTTATAAATTTATAAGATTCTATCTAAAAGAATATTTATAGATGAATATTTATTTGATATCATGGTATATTGATTGTTTCTATGTGTAAAGGATATGTTATATGTATATATTTTTTGATTCTAGATAATGAAATAGATATTTTTTTTTGATTTGTGAATAATTTTTTGGGACCGGTTTTTATTTGATGGTTAGGTTTAGTGGTTAGGGCAATTGTCTTAGGGTGAATTCGTTAGTTTTACAAACAAATTGTATGTATTATATCTAATTGTGACCCTTGTTAACATGTTGATACTTTACTTTAACTAAATATGATGAATAATACGACTACTACATCACATTCCATGGTACAACCGGAGGTGGACCATAAGGAATGAATGGTGGAATAAATGGGGGAAAGAACACTGGAGGGACTGGAGGAGGACCATCAGCTTCAGCAACACTTGGACAATATACTTGTTG